>ERZ772909.354-NODE-354-length-29483-cov-5.170586_pt1 | contig 29483 bp, 31 predicted proteins | sample MGYA00511137_ERZ772909 | MGnify/ENA primary metagenome ERZ772909 (study PRJEB29015, sample SAMEA2738095) | human oral metagenome | biome: human oral; feature: human-associated habitat; material: saliva | place: China | collected 2270 ... | reverse complement strand
CAATGCCGAATGACGTTAGAAAACTTCTCCGTCACCGGCGCCTGGATAAACTCTCTGACTTCACTAATTCTCTTCTCTACTTCTTCAATAGCCGTCGCTTTATCTACGCCGTTGTTGATTTTATCTTGAACCATAATTTCTTTCAGTGGCAAACCATTAATCTTCTCATCAAATACCGACTCATCCAGCAGTGGACCACTCATAGTTGGATACTTACCCTCTGACGATATTTCGCCATTTTCGTCAAAAACGCTTAAGTCCTCAGCTTCAGAAATTGTTAAAAACGTCAGTGCGGAACCTCGCTGATTGTGCCACGGCCGCGAAGCAGTCTGATTTTTACCGTACAATAACTCATCGCGAGAAACCTCCAGATAAGCATCTACAATATTACCCCATTTATTTTCTCTTACAAAAGGAATCTTTTCTAGGACACTCGCAAGTGCTACCGCCGCCAAATTTATATGGATAATATCTTTACGAACATCCTTTAATTCCGCTCCGCCTCGTTCCAGATAATTGTATATGCTCTGAATTTTATCTGGATTATTATATGCAGGATCGGTCTTTTCCCCGACCTTAACTTTACATCCCTCACTTCTAAGATCCGCAATTTCCTCGTTTAATTTTTCATTAGCTTCATGATCAACTCCATTAAGAAAATCACCCGCTTCTGCAATACACCGTTCGTTCCTAAAGTTTTCCATGCCAAAAATTATAACATAGTTTATATGATATACTTAGAGCATGATAAAAATCGCTATCATTGAAGACGACCCAACCATCAGCCAGATGTACCGAATGAAGTTCGAGTCGGACGGATTTGACGTTCGCTTGGCCGCCAACGGACAAATTGGCATAGAAGTAGTCGAAAAGTTTCAGCCAGATATTATTTTGCTAGATTTACAAATGCCAGAAATGGACGGCGCAGAGGCTTTGAAGCGAATTAGGTCTAAAGATTGGGGAAAAACTATTCCCGTTATTGTCCTCACCAACCTCGGCGAAGAAGAAGCTCCGCACGATTTGAAGAAATTAGGAATTCATAGCTACATCGTAAAAGCGAACCTCACACCGCGCCAAGTTGTTGAGCAAGTTAAAACTGCCATAAAAGCCGCTTAATTTTTTGATTGATTCGCAATTTTTAGACAAGCCGTAATTACATTATCAAACAGCGCAGAAACCGTTAATGGACCAACTCCGCCTTTTTTTGGTGTAATAATTACATCATTACGCTGACGCGCTTCTTCAGATACATCGCCAACAATTTTTCCATTTTCCGAAGCAGTTCCCGCGTCAACAACAACCGCCTTGGCCTTAACCATTTGGCTTTTAATCAGCCCTGGAACTCCAGTTGCCGACACGATAATATCGTAATTTATCAATTGAGATAAATCGTCACCTTTTTCAAAAACCGTCACATCAACGCCAGACTTTAGCCACATCCTCTCAAGAGGCGCACCAACCAAACGGCCTCGCCCGACAATTGCAACTTTTTTATTTTTCAAGTCAACGCCATATCCAGCCAGTAGCCAGTTAATAGCCGTTGGCGTGGCTGCCTGAAAAATCGCCCTTTTACGCAGACCGTCAACGTCTTTATCTTCTCGAATACTCTCGAGTAATTCCTCGGTCTGCTCAGGATTGCTAATCGGCAATTGCAGAATTATTCCTTGAACATCGTCTCGATTGTTCAATTCTTGAATCACCTCCAAAGCGCCGCCCGCAGGGACTCGATGAATCTCCACGTCAATCAAAATATCAGCGCCATATCTCTGTTTCAAACGCATGTACGTTTCAATAACTGGATTTTCGACATCAGTAACAATTGCCAAACGAGGATTAATACGCCAAGCCTGTCTTAAAGCTCGCACCTGTTTCGCCTGGCGCTCCTTGATAAATCCAGCTAATTCTGAGCCATTTAGTTCTCTCATTGTCATTAAGTATAGCAATTTTACCATCTTGAGTACAGATATAGTGTGTGTTATAATTTGAAAAGCTTGGATCATGGCGGATGTAGCTCAGTTTGGTTAGAGCGCTGGATTGTGGCTCCGGAGGCCGTGGGTTCGAACCCCATCATTCGCCCCAAGTTTTACGACAATTTATTCACACCGATAAATTATTTTCAATAAAACGGTAGACATTTTTATTAATTGTTGTATAATGAAATCGTGGGCCAGTAGCTCAGCTGGTTAGAGCACCTGCCTCTTAAGCAGGGTGTCGAGGGTTCGAGCCCCTCCTGGCCCTCCAAAAAATAACCTCACACGAAGTGAGGATTTTTATTTATCCAAACGGATTATATCCGCGAGAAGGCGGCTCGCGAAAAGTAGTTCGATTAGCATTAAACGATTGACGAGAATTGTTCGCACCCGACGGAGCATTATTATTCTGCAAACTATTGACCCGTCTATTTCCGCCAGACAGACCAGCGTCATCAGGATTACTGTCAGCGGCTCTCGACCGAGGCGCTATGCCTATTTCCGTACCAAATCGTCTTCGATTGTTAGAATTATTGGCCGATATCGAAGATCCGTATCCTTTAACATATCGGCGCTCCGAATTCACGCTACGATTAGCAGTCAGCATTCTGCCCGTATCTCCATATGCATTAAAACCATCAACTGACCTTCTCGAAGGACCAGATAATCTCATTATCATTTCCCGCGTCATTTGCGGTTTTCTATTCGCATCCATATATCCCCCATTAGTTATATGAAATGGCGCCCCGAGTAGGATTCGAACCTACGACCTTAGGCTTAGAAGTCCTCAGGTTGCCAATCAGATTATAACATAAGCTTATCGCTTTAGTACAAATCAGAGGGTGTAAAAGTTCTATTGAATATGCTCTTATATTAGCACACCCAAATTAAAAAGTCAATAGGCTCATGCTTAAATTGGGCGTAAAGTCATAAATTTGTCGAATTGCTCTCTGATATATTTAGGCGGAACGTGTAGATAATTTTGCGTTGTATTCACGTTTTCATGACCTAGACTTATTTGAACTGTTTTTATATCAGCACCGTTTAAGTACATGTTTGTAGCGAACGAATAGCGTGCTATATGAGGGCTTACGTGATAACCATATTTCTCAAACACTTTTAACCAACGCGCTATTGTGTCGGTGTCGACTGGCTTCGACTGGTCGACATTTTTATGTATTTGTTTTCTTTTAATAAGATAGCCATCGATGCTATTTTTGATAATAAACTCTCTCACTAGCTTCATAATTTCAGGGTGGACCAAAACTTCACGACATTTACCACCAGCTTTACCTTTTCCTCTTACAGATATGTAATTATCGTAGATATCTTGCGTGCGTATTCTCACTAACTCAGAAACTCGAAGACCTGAGCCAAACATTAGATAGATGATCATTTTCATTTGCTCATCAACTTCACCTAGGACTTTGCAGACTATATCTTCAGGCACTACTGTTTTGTCTACTTTTTCTGGTGTTATAGTTTTAATTTTTTGCCACTTAAACCCTAGAGTGATTTCAAAGTCGCTTTCTAGACATCTGAAAAAGCTCCTTAAAACTGTTATCAAGGCGGCAAGACTGTTTCTTTTTAAGTTGCTTTTTGAGGCTAAATACTCACGAATATGCTTCAACTGAATTTCTTCAATTTTCTGTACGCCTTTTGTTCTCAAAAACTTATCGAAGTCATTTAGCCACACTTTTCTGTCATAGACGGTCTTATCTGATAGACGGTCTACATCACGAATAAAAGATAAATACTCATCAATCACAGAGCACTCCTCCCACAAAAAACTTAATATTTTGTAGGATTTTGAGGTGCCCAACTAGTGTTGCTTTCAGACCACCCACACGGTCGTCAACTCGGCAGTAGATATGGCTAAGTTCTTATTCAATTTTGCCACGTCTAGCCGTGTCTGCATAGTGTAAAATTCACAAAGTCCTACGTGTCGAACCTATCGTTTCTTGACGGTTCAATCACCTTAAGCTCCCTAAATTCAAAATGGTAAGATGTACCAACTTTACAACCGTACCTGTTGCGGTTTTTCTCTAAAGTAACGATGATATCATTCGGAAAATCTTTCATATTTCGTTCAACCATTAAGACGATATCCGCGTCCTGAGCAATATAGCTCGAACCTCGCAGATCGTTTATCCCAGTCTTTCGCGTATGACTGTCTGGCGCTTTTCGTGTATGACTGATTAGAATGATAGGAATCTGATGCCTGATTGCGTTCTTTTTTAATTCTTTTGTTATATTTCCCAATTCTTCAGCGACGTTTTGGATTTCTCGCGTAAAGTAATGAAGATGATCAATCACGACCAGTTCACAGTTAGCTTCTTCTTTGGCTTTTCGGACCAATCCGTCAATTGATTGCCAGCTTAATTCATCGTTTTTTTGGAAAAATATGCCAGCTGCACACTTTTCGTATTCTGTTTCGCCAAGGATTTTTCTAAATCGCACACCAGCTTCGCCGTGAGTCATTTCCAGTGTAACGAATAAAACAGATTTGTTTTGCTTAGCTACATTTGCCGCGATATTCATGCTTAGGGCTGTTTTACCGTTGCTAGTGGCTCCTCCGATAACAGTAAGCTCTCCTGGTGCTAATCCCATTGTCATGCGGTCAAGTACCCAATTTCCTGTTCTTAATCCGATGATCTTACCCCAGTTTTTCATGCGCTCTTCGATTTCGTCGTGATAGTCTGCCATCATCGTGAATTCGAGCTCTGCTGCTGCGGATTTAGCAGTTTTAGCAGACGCCCCAAGCACGTATTCGTAAAGGTCTAGCCGTTCGTTCGACTTCAGTGTGTCGATTTTTGATTTAAGATAGGTTAAATTGTCCACGTAGTATCTCCCTGATTTTTGATTTATGCCAATTTGCTTTGTTTTCGACTGTTTCGAATAGCTCTTCGTATTTATCGACATTGTGATTGATGTTAGATATGCTCTGTAACGTCGTGTAATCGTTTCTGAGCGACTTTACGGCTTCATTGTGGTATTTTATCGTTTCCGCAACAAAACCCTCTGAGGCGTCCTCTAAATCGATTTTTAAGCCATCCATGAACCATCTCCCATTAATTCGTCTAGGTCTGCCATGCCTTCATGTTGCTTTTTTCGCTTTGATAGCATGTTGTCTATCGTAGAGGCTCTGAGTAAGTAATCGCTTTTTAATTCGTTAATCTTCTTTGAGTGCCAATCATCTTCAACGAGTACGTCTAGTGCTTTACCGATTTCTTCTAACGAGAACTTCTTCAAGGTTTCTTTGTAGCCACGTGGAAGTATTCTGAAATTACGTTTGGTTTTTTCGTTTAGTAGGTCTAATAGTTTTTTACTAACTTCACTATTAATATTATTCTTAGTGTTATCTATAGTGTTATCTATATGAACACGTTGATTTTCAACGGGATGAACACGTTGATTTTCAACGGGATGAACACGTTGATTTTCAACGGGATGACTTTTTGGGTCTGCTAAAAAACCTATATTAGATCGGCGGACCATTCGACCATATTCACGCGATTGTGTAATATAGCCAAACTCTACCAGTCTTCGACAGGATGCCTGAAAAGTAGAAGTACGCATACCTGTTAATGACATAAGCTCCTCTGACTTTTTCCAACATCCCTTGTCGCCAAAACTTGCTATTTCAGCGTAAAGGATTTTTTCTGTGCCCTTAAGTCTCTCGTCTTCTAAGACTTCTCTCGGCAACCAAACGCCTGTAAACTGACGCTTCGGCTCGATTATCTGTTGTTTGTCAAAATCATACATTGTCAGCTCTCCATTTCTTAATGGCTTCTGTCAATGGCGTTTTAATCTCAGAAATATGAACAATTTTCCCCATTATTTTTACCCTCTTCTTAAGCCAATGAAAAACTAGCACCTTCATTTTTCACAGGTGAAATTTATTTATTGTAAAAAAGACGCAAGAATTTGGTGCAAAACCCTTGACAGCTTTTTCACGATTTATCGATTTTGAGTAAGAGGTTATTTTTAGACAAAGAAAACCCCAGTCAAAAACGACCGAGGTTATCAATTGGCTATCTGATGTTCTTATATTAGCAAACTCTAGCGTAAAAGTCAATACTCACAAGATAGACTTTACGACAATGCCGCTTGCAAAAAAAGTAAAAGTAAAGCGCAACAATACGACTACCGACAAGCCTGTGAAAATCCAGTGTGGCGTTACTATGATTAACGCACCAACGGTTACACTTGAAGCTGCAGCACAAATCACTTTTCCAGAACAATTCAAAACGATTCCTACAGTAGTTTGTAGTTTCGGTGGATATACTGGACCTGGCGATGGCTGGACAGATACTCCGAATCCATCGTGGGGAGGCTGTGCTTTTAGCGCTGTAGGTGTTACGAATACCTCATTCACCGCTCGATGTCGCCGATTCGACGGGGCTCAACTTTTGGGAGTGTATTATGTGAATTGGATTGCAATAGGATAAGCTATTTCTTAGTATATCGAATAGTCATTGTTACTGTACCAACGCTTCTTGTCTGATAGCGTAATACTTGGGCGCTGTTCCAGTTAGCAAATTTTAATTGGAAATACTGAATAGATGGCGCGGATGGATTAGTATAGCTATTCGGATATCTCTCACCATTCGGCATGTTTAAGATAGCATCTAGAGAGATTAGAGTGTCTATGTAGCTAAAGTTTTCATTATTTGCTCCAGTCTCTTCCGCACCAGATCCTGTCGTGTTAAAGGTTATAGATTTTTGATAGATTGGTTTTTTGTTGACCCACTTACTACCAGTGTTAATTTCTTCGGAACTGTAGTTGTACGCAGGAATAGTCGTAAAGTCTATCTTGTCGGCTGTAATAGACTTATCAGGAATTACTTGAGGTTTAAGTTCAGGTATAGCAGATTCTTTTAGTGTGCCGTCTGGATTATGAGATTTTAATAGCCACTCGACTAAGTCGTTTGCCCATGCAGAAGTAGCCGTTGGTACAACTGCAGCCCCAATCGGATATAGCCTATCCAGACCGCCTGTCAGAGTAAGTCCAGCAATACTCCCGTTTGAAGCAGGTACACCTTTCCATGAAGTTGCCGACCCTGGCACTATATCATTATTAGAATCAGTTTCGAATATGACAAAATCCTGCTCCTCACCAATTAGCCAACCGTCGACTGTACTTATGGCTAGGTTTTGGGCTCCTCTTTCTTTTTGAGAGGTAAGTTTTGCGGATGCTGGTAATTCGCCTTTTGCTGAAGCTTTTCTAAGCATCTTTTTTCTCCTTATATTTTTCCTTTAACATCTCGACCACCGCGCCGATGACTGGCATCAATCGGCTAATAGCTGCGGCAATAACTGCAATAACTGCTGAGAATACCGTGTGCCCTGTTAGACTGTCCAAGCTTGCGATGAACTTGCCGAACTCAGGGCTACTGTATAGCACTGTGAATGCTCCCATAGCTCCCAGTAGTCCTTGCAAAAATGTCCTCATTGCTCGACCGTTTTTAGTTTCTGGACTGAATAATAATTTAATCTTTTCCATATTTTTCCTCCTTATTTCTTAAAGTTTTTGAACATATTAGTTAAAAATTCGACGATTGTATTGACGATTACTTCCAACATAGACAAACGCTTCTCTAAGTCGTCATTCGGATTTGGAATTGGCTTGTCACTCAGATAAATAGTCTGGATTGCTAATTTGCCGCCCTCAAGTACCATCAGGTCATTATCTACAAGGTGAGTGCTATGCGTTATCCGTACTTTGGCATTAATTGGCAGTACTTCCTGCGTCACGCCGTCTTCTAGTCGCAACGCAGGCGTTTCTGAACGTGTCCACATATCCACATCAGCAATGTCCTTAAGGTTCTTCAGCCACTCAGGCTTTTCACGCTCTGGCTTGATGGCTGGTGTGCCTAGGTCTGTTGCCAAAATACCAAACGGCAATCCCTTTGACTTAGCAAAGCTTGAGATGTAGTACTTCGTGCCGCTAACAGTTGTGTATTGCACCACGTCAATTTGCGTGCCTTTCGGAATAATATTGCTGTTGACTGGTTCACCAGTGGTGATGTTAAGTACTCTTGTACCTGCTGCTGGCAATACGGACAATTTTGCAACTTCATCACGCCTGTTCCTAACCCACTCAGGTCTTGCTGCCTCCTTAGCCTCACGTCGTTTACGCTCTTGTAAGGTCTTGTACTCAGCACTGTTTTCAATATCTGCCCTAATCTGGTCAATAGTCCATCCACTAGCTGCCTGATTTTTATAGTGATCCATTCCACCAGTGTCTGGTTCACGCTCTAAGATACTCAAGAAGAGTGTGCGGATTTGTTGCTCACTCACGGTAGGCACGCCCTGATGATATCTGTCAGCAACAGCACGGATACGGTTCTTGTCAATTGGTGAACAGCTAGTATTGAACCACTCCTTATGCACGTAAATAGGTAGACGTTTGCCGTAGGCTTTCTCCATATCGTAGTGGAACTCACCCATTACTTCATAATCACCGTCAGCTAGGCGTGGGTTGCACTCATATCCAACAGTGGTTGCGTTGCCTCTAGCGTTTCCTGCATGCCACGCCGCATTATTCGCATCGATAATCCAGGCAATACGCCCCGCTTCACCTACTACATGTGCTGACGAGTTGCCATTTGGTCGACATAGCCAATTGACGATACCGTCAAACTGAGGTTGTTGTGCAGGATCTCCCCACCAGTGATAGGTCACACCATCGATTGTGCGTGGCATTCCATAAACATACGACACTTGTGATTCGGGTGTGTAGTTTGGTGAGTTGTATTGTGTTAATTCTTGGTATGACATTATTTCCTCCTTATTTGTGTTTGAACTTCTTCTTGTAATTCCGTGACGGCTTTATTTTGCTGGATTAAGTTATTGGTTGCATAAATAGCTAATCCGACAAGTGCTATAGCAAATAATTTCGCTAAGTTACTTGTTACAAGGCTCCAAAAATTCATCACGCTTTCGATTTCAGTGCGTTTTACATATTTTTCTTCTGATTCCTTTTCGTGTTCTGCTATGTATGTTTTTAGCTGAGCTTGAGTAACGTTTGCTCGTGCGATATTCTCAATTCGCTCTAGTGTGATAGTGTGTTTATCCACACCCTCTTTAATATGTCTGACGTCTGCTTCTAACGCTCCGAATTCTTTTGCTGATACTTCTGGTTCCATATTTTCTCCTTTTTTGTCTTTATTCATCTTCGTCCTCCTCAAAAATTACCCCTATAGGTATGTGCTGGATTATCACGTCAGACAGCTCAAAGTCTGCTCCTGCTTCATTCGCCGCGACTGAGTACTGAATCCAGTTCACGTCTTCGTCAATATCCTTAGTAATTGATAGCCTCACCTCACCGCTTGATGACTTATATTTTTTAGGTACAAATCCCCAGCCTAGAGGGCTGTTCCAGCCTGAGGGGGTATTCCATCCAATTGGGACAGTTTTTGGGGTAAAGTTTTTGCTGAAGTTTAAGAACGGTTGAAGCGGTTCGTCTTCGGTTTTTCCAGATACTGAGAAGTTAATGGTTCCTGTAGGTTTGAGCAAAATAAATGTAATATCCACTAGGCTTGTCCACATCGCGCCATCTTCAGAAAACTTCACTACCCCTGAGCCGATATCAGTGATAAACGGTTTCCCACTGTCGGTCATTTTCACTTCATCAGTCAGCTCGATAAGTTTATTTCCAATAGCCAAAAGTACTCTAGTCTTTCCGTCGCTACTTCCGTAAACTTTTAAGTCGTTAATGTCGCCTATCACCCAAGGCATACACCAAACACCGCCGCGCTTCATATCAAGCACCCATAGTTGGTTCAATTTTTCACTACCAACTGGCACTGCAAAATAAATCATACCGTTCACTTCTAGCCCGATTGATTTATGAATAAAATTACTGTTTAGGCGTTCAACATCTGGCTGTATATTGTCTGTCAAATTATCTGTAGATAGGACGTTCTGCATTTGAGGCTTTGTCAATGTAGTCTTAAATCCAGTCTTAGAGATATAAATAAGAGCGTTATTATAAACGACAACTGAATCTGGCGCGTCTGTTCCGTCTCGTCCGTTATCATCAATCACGCTAATCCACTGAATATTCGTAGAGTCTAATTGCATACTTGATGACTGTAGATATTTCAGACTTCCGTTACCGTTAGTCTCTGAGCATAGAATCATCGGCACAGCATCACCCTTACCGTTTCTGAATGGACGCATAGCAACAGGTATCTCTTTTGAACCTGCATTTATTCTTATGTAGCCACCAGCAAATGCTGAAAAATCCAACATCGTGTCAGGGTCAGCGCCACCAAAGGTAATCTTCCAAGGGTCGTCCTCGTCGCCCAAAAGATATAGACGGCTAGCTACAAGTACCGATCGTGCAGCCTTAACTCCTGCCGTGCTGTTTGAATTTGGGGGTATAACGTTAGGGTTTAAGACTTTTTGTCCGATGTCTTCATAGGATTGTGTTAGAGTATTGTCTTTTATATGCCCGACGATATCCATCATTCGTAAGCTCGTTGGGGAAATGCCACAGTATAAAATATAATATTCAGCGTCCTTGATTTTGTTCCAAGTGATCTTTACATATTCTTCAGTCTGACCTTTTGTTTTGTCTACGTTTTTTCCACGCCATTCAGTTCGACTTTTATTTACTCGTACGCTTGCGGCATCACTTCTTGCTGTTTCTCCATTTTTAACAGCCGTTACACAGTAGTACAGAGTTTCATTTGTCCCCGCTATACCTACTGCTTCAGCTTTTACCTCTGTAACTGTAGGCAGTGCTTCTGGGCGTACATTCTTCTTTTTTTGAATATCATAGTAAGATAAATAATCTTTACTATTTGTAATCACTACCCTATCGCGGACTTGAGTAAATGTCGGGTACGATTCGTTGTTGTAGTCTGCTCCTTCGACCTTTATCCAGCCCTTGCCGTCTAGTGCTGTATACGCGTGAGCCCTTTCTCCATCTTTTACGATAGCTATAAGTTTGTTTGTTCGCTTGTTGCCAACGACTTCAACATATTCATCAAAACCTAAGATCTCACCTGGTAAATCCTCTCCATATTGTCTAGTGCCTGGTCGTGGAGCAACAGTTCCGTTTTGTTTGAGCATAGCGTTAGTCATTTTTAACAAACCACTATTAGGCATACGCCCTGCATCCATAGCAGAGATGTAGCCCTTGTTCCAAGACTTAACACTCAACCTATCAATATTTGGCTGAGGGGCGCTCTTAGGGGGCTTTATCATAGCCAGATGTCCTCTCTAATTACTTCATCGAATTTGTAACCATTGCGGTTCTTCATTCCTTCCATAGAAGATTGAGCAAGAGTAACCAAATTACCATATTGATTGGATTTTGTGCGGCTATTTCGAACAAATTCAGCAGCTATCATATAGACCAACCAGTACGGATCATCAATCTCTACCTTATCTTCTGGTTCTACCAATTTTTTAGTACGACGAATAACTGGCGTAATGATTTTCGCGCCCTTCATTTCTTCAGTTAATCCATTAAAATCTAACTTCCAACCTAGCTGTAAAGCGCCATAACACCCGTTCTTAAATAACTGAGGAGAGATAAATGGGATAACCCAAGTCCTACCATCTTTCTTTAGTGTTATAAACTTGCGAAAATCTACCGTTCTAACGTCTTCTGGGAGCTTGTATGACGTTTTATCATCAATTACACCTATTTCCCTATCTTCACACAATGAGCCCCATATAACGTCTGGTTCGCTTTCCCATTGCATATTTGCCATGTTGGCGATATTGAGCATACGCTCGTATTTTGAATTACCAGGACTGAGCGTTTTTGTTTTTCCTGTTGCTGTTTGATAGGCAAGATTAATTACCTCCGATAGATTCATGAAGTCCACCTTTCTGTGGTTGTTCATGAAAAAGTGCCTGGGAGCGAATACACAAATAACCACTTATTATTTTATGTATCCAATCGCCAAGCACTTCGGTGGATTAGAATTATCCTTATTTTACCACAAAACTATCTAAATGTAACTACCCTACTTGTCGGTCTGCGTGATTTTAACAGACCGCTCTTCTGGATAGCCTTAACTGAGAATTGTGGCAACCCGCCCTTATTCTTTTTGAAGGTATTCATACCTAGAGCTGTAGCGTTTGATAGTTTAAGAGTGTCTGTAGAAGTTCTAGTCCCATTTGATGAACCACTTCTTCCACCTCTTCTTCTGCCAAAACTACTCATATCTATAGCACCTGCTTGAATATGAGATTCGTTAGTGCCTTGTCCGTCTGGGTATTTCAGGGCAAATGTTCCGTCTGGGTTTTTGACCAATCCATACTTACCTACACTCTGTATAGCTTTTAGGGCTTTAGGGCTTAATTCTTCGCCCTGCATTTCAGCCAGAGAAGCCGAATTCGTGATATTGTAGACGTTTACATCTTGTAAGTATTTAGCAACGGCAGGATCTCGCCAATTCTTATTTGCCATTTGCATTTTTACATATTGGCTTTGTTGTGGGCGGGTTCGTAGTGGGGCGTAACCTTGAGCTTCACGGACTTTATTGTTGTAGTCTTCTATCTGCTTGAAGTGATCAGACAATTCAGGGTGAGCGTCCAGGAATGCCCATTTCTGAGGACTGCTTGGCATATCGTGGTATGTTTTTAGAGTAGCTTGAAGTTCATCACTTACCTCTGGGTAAGGTACTCGATTACTCTTTCCAGACTTGAAGTCTTGACGCTTAAAGTATGCACTTCGCTCTTTTTGGAAGTCCTCTAGCCAAGGTGCGTCTTGTTTCAGTTTTCTCTGCTCGGCACCATTCTTTGGTGAACCTTGTAGGTGATAGAAGTACTGCTGTTTGTCGACTGGGAGTTTGTATAGAGGGTCTAACTCTTCGCCTGTTTGTGCTGAGCGCCACTTAGCCGCCTCACTTAGGGCTTTAATTATGTTTGGCTTATTTGCTAGAATTCGATTGTTCATTAAGACATCACCCTCTGTTTTGCCTTCTACGCTACCGTCTCCGTTATATTTCCTAGAGGTCAATGCTTGGTAAAGTTCTAAATCACTACCAGACAATTTGTTGTCTTTAGCGGCTTTTTCTAATGATTGATAGAAGTATGAGCTTTGACTTGTGCCTTTTGGTGCGTAGAATCTTCCAACAATCGAATCTAGCATACTTCTACCTTTTATTTCATCATTAGAAGCCCCCGTAGCCTTTGCTAGTGCAAAATCTGCACCGTGTAGTAAATTCTGACCACCGCCAGCTGTAGAGGTTCTGAACGCGTTGTCTATTTGTTTAGGGCTAAGACCTGTAAGTTCACCGACTTTTCGGGCTGTGAGGCTTGTACTGTTGTCCCACTGGTCTTTTCCGTCAAGATTCTTCATACCCTCAGGTATGACTTCTTGTCCTGTGTATAGATTTTTGTTTGCCCAGGTTTCCATAAACGGCTTTACGGCTTGCGGTACATACTGAGCACCTGTACGTCTTATCTCCATTGGGTTTACAGTCGTTACTTGTTCTACAGCGTCCCCGACGGTTTTACCTACGTCAAATTGTTGTCCCGTCATAGCACTTTTCACCATATTGTGAAGCTGTCTATGAAGCGGTGAGAATTGAGGTGGTACTGGCACTAGGTATACACCTTCCCACTTGTTTTGTTCTTTGTTGTATTTCGCATTAGGGCTAACAACGACTACGTTATTTTCTTTCACGTATTCAGGGATATTCTCCATGACTTTTTTGCGGTCTTCATCGGCGTAGTTCCATGCCATAGCGACTACAGTTGGGGCTACTATTCCAAGTGCGATTTTACCTGTATACCTTGCTGGGTTTTCCTTCATTCGGCGTAAGGTAATTCTTTGACCTTGAATATTCGCGTTTGAGTAAGGTACGATTGCATTGATTGCTTTACCGTATGTTCCACTTCTTAAGAAGTTTGTAGAGTTCCATCTTGCTTGGTCGGCTGCAAACTTCACGGCTTCAGATTCACTCATGCCTTTTCGCTTGGCGTATTTTTTATTTGCAATATATTGTAAGGCTCGCCCAAAGTCTTCACTGCGTCCGATAGTATTCTCTAGGGTTTTAAGAGGGCTTTTCGCATTATGTATTGAACGGGTGAGTATGTTTTTATGACTGCGTATTTCATTAAGGTTTAGGTCAGAGGCGTTACGGGTTAATTCATAGATGTTTCCCAAAACTCCTTCACGTTGCATTTCTACATACAGATCGCCGTTATGGTGAAATGCTGCACCCAAGGCACTTACAATGGACTTAGGATTCATTGAATTAAATCCACCCTTAGAGTTGATAGTAGCGCCTACAAAGTCCTTTACGACGTTAGCCATAGTAAATCCAGCGTTGACTGTAGTTGCTCCCATTCTCAGTAAACGGGCAGGCGCTGCAAGGGCTCTTAATATAATCCCCATTTGTTCACGGTTCATATTTTTAGCAGCTCTAGCTACTTCAGGCGCAGCTAAGAATGTACGCTTTTTACCATTATCTAAGTAACTGATAGTTGGTCGTCCGTTTGCACTTTCTCCTGCCTTTAATTCTCTTAGCTGGAATGGATTCTTAGGGTCTTTAGCATAACTCGCTAGAAGTTCGGCTGTTTTGTTGCGTTCACCCTGCTGAATCATATCCTGGGTTTTCGTAATTAATGCGTTTAATGGGCTGTCGATTGAGCGAGATGAGCCTTTAATACGCTGGACAATATCCTGCTTACTTAGGCTAGCCTCACCAGCACCCACTCCGTGCTTCATCTGAGTGTCTATTTCTTTGTCAGAGAATATACGGTCAAACGGTACATAATCTGGATATTTCTTCCTTAAGTAGTTAGCGGTATCTTGACTGATAAGTCCATAATCTACTGTCTGTTGTAGGACTTTGTCTGAATACTCTCTAACTTGCTTAAACTCTTTAGCAAATCGTTTACTTGTAGCTTTTATAAGAGCTTTATCCCTTGCAAGGTCTCGTCCTGTTTCTATTCCATTAGCTTCTAGCTCTAGGGCGTGTTTGGCGATTAACGCTTGTTCAAACGTCTGTAATTCTTTTTTATTCTTAAATCCAGTAATTAATTTATCAAAATTGTTATCTCGGATAAACGCTTCTGATATTCCATCTGCACGTAAAGTTCGATCTATGGCGTTTCGCATTTCTAATTGTTCAGATTGGTTTTTAATTTTGTCTTCGATTGGTGCGAATCTGTCTACGAATTTCTCACGCATATCCGCTTTGAAGTCTTGCCAACGCTCTTTAAGAGTAGGTTGTTCTCCTTTACGGGCTAGTTTTTGCTCTTTGACTAGCTCGTTTACGTAATTATCAACATCTGCGGACGAATCACTCTTCTTATATGCTGGCAACTGTTCGGTATTTCCGAATACTTCATTTCTGAACTTCCCTGTTTCCATTTGGGCGTAGAATTGTTTAATGGCGTCTTGTTTACCGACAAGTCCCATAACAGCTTCAGTAATTCGGTCATATATTGCTAAGACTTTTTGAGGGATACCTAATCTAGTACCTAGACGTACTTTATCTTCACCATTTAATCTTCCTTTGTAGTAATCACTGAATCCATCGGCTAGTTGTTCTTCTGCTAGCAGGTTCAGGTCATTTCCATATTGACTGCCATATTTGTTTATTAAATATTCATCACCATAAGACTCACGAACAGCGTTTAATAGGTCTTGTTTGTTTTCTACTCGGGTAAGCAATTTATGCCCTAATTCGTGGTTTAGAGTGTCTTCTGTAAGCTTGTTTAGGTTAATTTGGTCAGTCTTTGGATCGTAGTAGCCTAATGCTTTTTTCTGCATTTCATTTTGCCACTCATTGAATACAAGGTTCTCATCGCCTGTCAGTTGTAGGTGGCGTGCTAGGAGGTTGTTTTGGCTAGCTAGCTCCTGCATTTTGGCATCTAACTTATACCTAATATCTGGATTGTTTGTTGGACTTAGGTTATCGGTGTATTTAATCTGCTCTGGCTTGGTCATAACCAGTGATATGCCTTTATCGATGGTTTTTTCTCCGTATCCACCATCACCGCCTTCATCTAGGTATAGAGAATCATATTCAGGATGGTTTTCTCGTAACCACTCCCTAAATTCTTCACCCTCCAGCCAGTCGACTTCTCTCATTGAATTTACCTCGGTGGTGTGGTCTGAATATGGGTCTAGGTAAAGAGAGTTTCCCCCTTTTACATATTCATTTAGGAATATGTCTTTTGCTCTACTGTCGTTTAAGGTGAATGGATTCTTTGAGTTAATATATACTTCGTACGTTTTTGGATCGTTTACTTCTTTGTAACTACTTAGACTTATAGAACTAGCCTCTGGATTCTGGTACCCATTGGCGTATTTTTCATTTTTGGTAAAATATGTGCCAGGACGGAATTCAGTGATGTGACCGTTTGGTGACCCATGATACATTTTCATGAGGTTTCCGTTTTCGTCTCGTACTTTGCTATCCTTAAAGAATGCTTCTTGTTCTGGACTTAGTTTATATTTCAATCCGTTCTCATCTACCTCACCGATATGATCTCTAGCGTATATAGCTTGCTCTTGAGCCTTACGTAGGTTAATCATGGCTGGAGCATTTTCACTCATTCCTTGACCGCGTAAGTATTCTTCACGTTGGCGTAGACGTGTTATATGTTCGTTATACGCTCTGACTTGTGCTTCATGCTCTGGGTTGAGCTTGTATTTAACGTCTTCATTGACATTCTGGGCTTTTTGTGCTATTCTACGAGTAGAAGCCTCTGTGTTATAACCAGGTTCGATAAGTTCCCCTGGCGACACAGAGGCTTTTCTTATGTTGCCCTCATAGAGAGTATTGCGTCCATGATCATTACTCTTAGCTATGTCGAGTGTAGCCGTATAGTCATTACCTCTATATTTGACAGGTAGCTCTCTATATTCAAAACCGCCATCCGCAACACCATGTCCACTTCTATCCTGTGTACTATCGATGAGGCGAGATTTTTCAATCACCTGATCGATATATGGTGCTAACCGTTGCTTGACAGTAAAGTTTTCATTAGTAGCTCGTGCTTGTGGGTTAGTGAACTTTCTGTTCCCTTGACGGCTCAGTTCCACATCCATCCCATCACTTGTTCGGTATGGATTGCCAGCTCGTGCCTTCTGTAGATCACCAAAAGCTGCCTGGCTGAGCCGCTTTCTTGTATCTCCAGCTATACCGCCCATGACCTCGGCGGCGTTGTATTTCATTTGGTTTGGAGATAGTCGATTAATCCCGACACCATTCTCTCCATAAGGATTAATCCTATTCCTCACCATCCCCTTCACACCGTTTACAGCATGACCAGCACCGTGCATCATGCCGCCTCCAAGCGCACCAAGTGCCCCAGATTGTAAATAGACATTTTTATCGGTGTTTATCTTGCCGTCATCTGCTAGGTCTTGTGCAAATGTCTGTGTAACTTCTTCCGCACCCTCTTTAAGTGAGTCTTTGACTAGGTTTTTAGCACCATTTAATACAGTACGACCAACACCTTGTTTTGCACCTTCTTTTAATACGTCACCAGTTGCTTTACCTGCTAGACTGCGAAGAAGTGTACCAGAGCCACCAAATCCTAATCCACCGACTGAAATACCAGCGTCTAGCCCTTTACCAAACCTCTGAACACCGTTTAATTGTTTTACTTTACCGTTCTCATCAGCTTCTATACCTGTAATTGCGTTAGCTACTTTATTTGGGGCTTCTGCTATCCCTTGAACTATACCACCAGGTAATTTAGCTCCAAAACGTAAAATATCCCCCGGCTCCCATTGGAATCCTTTTTCTTTATCTGAAGAGTCAATCCAGTTATTGAACTTGTTAATATTATCTGTGATAGGTTTTTCTACTGTTTTCTTAAAGTTTTGCTGTTGTTTTGCACCGAACAGACCATGCTCGCCAAATGGATTTAAATAATCGAAATACGTAGGCTTTTTTGGGGTTATCATGGGCTTGTTAGCTAGGTTTTGGTTTTGGATTTGCTTGTTTTCTTTGTTTACCCAGTCTTGTTGTCCTTGAGGAGTTAGTACTTTAGGGGCGTCATTTATAGTCTTCTGAGGGATTTCTGGCTTAATCTCAGGAATAATAGGCTTAGTGAATTGATTTGCTGTTGGTACTGTATTTACTTTAGGTACTGTATCTGTTTTAGGGATTTCTGGTTTTTGCTGAAAAAGCCCTTGAGTAGGAGATGGACTGCCAAAACTAGGCGCCTTGTTTAAGTTGTTTAAGACAGGATCCTGCTTAAAAGTAACTGCTGGCTTATTCTGAGGTTGTGCTTGCTGTTCTTTACGTCGTTTTTCCTCATCACTAACCCAGCCTTTACCGCTGAAAAAGTTACCTATTCTTTGAAAAAAATCCATCTCCTAATACTCCCTACATTAACTGCTGCTTTTTCTTTTTTTCTTCGTCGCTTAAGATTGGACGCAAGTTTGGTGAAATCTCATCATTTACACCGCCAATCTCTGAATTATCCTTGACTGTAACGTCCTTAGGATCGTATGTAGCGAGGTCTGGAGCTTTCCAGTCCACTTTCTGTATAGGAATACTACGATCACGTCCTAATTCGTCAATCTCTGTACCTAATCGGTTGATTTGGTCGCGTGTGCCTTGCTGACTTGCAATAGCAGCTGCCATACTTGAACCATTTGCCGTCTGTTTGCCCACGTTAGCGCTTCTGACACGATCTAACAGTTCAGCACGAGATTGTGCTATCTTCTGCTTCACACTGTTTACACGGTTGTCATATTCGCTCTGAATGTCGTCTTTGTTTTTGTTGTAAGCGTTCTTCACTGCGAAATAATTGACGTCCATGTCTCGACGGTTCTTAGCGTATGCATCCTGAGCCTCGCCTTGCTGTTTTGAAGCGGCTTTAGCAATCTCGTAAGGTGCTACAGTCTTAGCAAATGAGCTATCTCCTGCTCCACCAGCTGCTAGAATGCCCTTAGCTGAGCGAACCTTAGTTGCCGTGTCGCTTTCAATTTGGTCGCGTGTCTTTTTGATGTTGTCGATAGCGTCTTTGGTGTTCATGTTGTAACGACCAGTTGACTCATTGAAGCTGTTTTCGTTTTCTTGCCATGCACGGTCTTTAGCTTTTCCAGCATTAGCAATACCAACGGCTTCCTGACCACCTAGACGGTTAATAGCTGAGTTAGCTTGGTTAATCTCGTCATCGTATTTAGCGATAGCGTCTGCCTTGTTTCTAGCTTCTTGAGCAGCGAATGGGTTGAAACCACCACCACCGCCGCCTCCGCCTGGGTCTTGAGGGGTAGGGTCTGGATTGTTCCCTTGACTACCCCTCCAGCTGTTATACGAGTTAGTCCACCATGGAAGAATATTTCGGTTAAGAGCTGAGGCAGTATATCCGTTTGATGTTTGCTCACGAGTTCTAAGAATCCACCACGCTGACCCGTTAAGAAGTTGCCGTCCAGCTTGCCATCGTCTCCTACTTTATTCAGTAAAGCCTGAGCTTCTGCACGCTTAGCGGCTGATGGGTGATTGTTTGCATGGTATTGAAGGTACTGACGGAGCGATTCATTTCCTTGCATAAGAAAAATCTCCTTATTTTGTTATAAGGAGAGAGACTCAGTAGAAGATGTTATTTAGATTTGGCAGAAGTGCTGAACTGCTACTAGGGTTGTGTTGTTGGTGCTAACACCAAATCCCGTCTTTTTATACTTAGGATCTTGTATAGCTTCTCTGTGGGGCTTAGAACTCATCCATCCGTTAAATGCTTCTCTACTGGTCGATACAAAAACATCTGACTTTGGATGATATGCGCCAGTATAATAATTTTCACTACTATGAGAGCATTTAGCCCGTTGATATATTAGATAGCGCATTTCTTGTGTGTACATATCACCTAGCCCAGGTATGATATGCTGTCTATAGTCTTTGGTAATCATATCATTTGCCTTGAGCTGAGCTGACCTTTGCATGCTTTCATCAAACTCCAACGGCGCCACACCTACACGCTGGCGTTCAGCGTTAACTAGCTCTAATAACTCAGTAGCATCTGCTGGACCAACATCATATTTACTCTTCGGTTGCTCCTGAGCCACTCCAGCAGCTGCCTGAGCATCCAGACGGGTCTTTAGCCATACACCACCGCCAACGCCTGCTACAAGCGTTAAAATGATGGCAATGACTATAACCTTTTTCATACCCTCACACTAGCACAACAGAGGTAATTTGTCAAGATGTAGTTTAATACAACCACTGACTCACTCCACCGTGATGTGAGCAAGTTCCTCTTCCAGTTGAATACGACCTTGTGCCGTCTCGACAAATAGCTCCACCTCTTTCCTGCTGAGATTCCATATACTCCATGTATTCGTCGTTATAGTCTGGTTCTCCCTCGTCCATGGCTTCTTTGCAGTCATCATTATACATACAATCATATGCAGCTTTAGAAGTCGGCGTATATCTGACAACCTGATTGACTGGCTGTTTTACAACAGTCTCTTTGTTAGGATATCCAGATTTTGAGGCTTTACAGACTTGTTTTGAACCATTCTGGCCTACAGTTTCTATGCGACTTGTTTCGTACCGAGATTTACCCTTATCTATGTTGACAGTATCGTAATTTATAGTTTCTACTGTGCAAGGCTTGTAGTAAACTGGTGCGAAGTAGTCGTATATCTGTTGTCTAAATAAGAATCCAAACACGCCTAGCCAAAATACCATTAAGACTAGGTATCCGCCAATTTCTACCCAATCTATGTTTTTGATCCACTGTTTCATCTATCTTCTCCCACAAGATTAAATGATTTGCCATCATTATAGCACCATAGAGCGATCCATAACACACTCTACTAAGTCTCTCTCCAAATTGTTAATCTTCGACCTCTCATTTATCGCGGAGAGGCAAAACGCGGAGAAGGGGCGAGTTTCCCCGCCCCAAATTGCTAGGCATTCTTCAGAACTTGAATAGCACCCTTTTTCTTGTTGAATACGAATGCTTCGTATACAACGCGACCAGCGACATAGTAACCACTAGCCTCTGGACCAAATTCACCCTGCTTGTACTCAGACAAGTACTTTGGAGCTGCTGCTGCGTCTTCGTGAGTCAAAACAATAGTTGTCTTAGTTGGCATGTAGTCATCTGGAACTTCGATAATCATACAGCCGTCAATTTCACCATAGTTGCCATCACGGCGACTCTTAGCGGTCATTTCACTAGCTGGCGTGAAGCTACCGTCTTGTTTCAATAATGAGTATGCACTTGCGGCTACGAACGCAACACGACCCTTGTGAGGTACTTTAGCGTTTGTTTGAGCAGTAGTCATAGCCATAAATGTTTCATAAGCATTTGCCTTAGTAATAGTCAAAGTCTTAACTGCTGTAGTTTCAGCTGCTTTTGCTAATGCGTCAATATTGTATTTATCCATTGTTGGGTAAATAGACTCTTCTAGAGTTACGCGCATAACTTCTTTAGCGTCGAGTGAGCCATCGCGTGAGAACTTAGCGTCAGCCTTATCGATTTGCTGTGAGAAGGCTTTGTCCTGAGAAGCCGTAATAACTTGCTCTTTATTACCAGCTGCTGAGTACTTGTAGCCGAATGAGCCGACACCCTGACCGCTAGCGTTCTTGCTTGCAGAATAGTCATACAGAGAAGCTGCGTCTGTACTGTAGACCTTAAATGATTTAGTAGTACCACCAACAACTTCATATTTACCCTTAAAGGCAGGTGCTGTTAATGATTTAAGTGTATATCCCTTGTCAAGGATTTTTGAGTATGCCTGTGGCAAATTAATAGCCATTTTATTTTTCTCCTATAGTTAATTTTTTTAGATTGAAGGATTTAATCGAAGAACCCATTTACAAATTGCTTTTCGTCTACTTCTTCTGATGTAGATACTCCGCCTGCATTCATTACTGCCGCAGATTGCTTTGCCCTAGATATCTTCTTACCGCCAGCTTTCAGACCTTCTTCGTAAATGCCATGCAAGTCTGTCATAAACTCATAGAGCTTTTTATCTGCCGATATTGGCGCGCCCTCTTCGTTAAATTGCAGATTTGCCGCACTTACGTACATGTCAGCTGCTTTTTTAGTGAAGTCTGCGTTGTATTCAGGTGAAGTTTCATCGAATACGGGATAGTCCTTAAGCAGTTCTACTCTATCGAGCGACATATTGTACTGAAGGTCAGCAATATTCGCTGATATTTCGTTTACTTGTGCTTGCTGTTGGTCAAGCTCCTGATTATATAGAAGGGCTTGAATTGCAGCGTCCTGTGGGTCTAAACCTGCAGCTTCTAGTTGTTCTGGTGTTATTCGGTTTTCACTAATTGAGCTTTGCAACTGTTTAATACCTTCGTATTCAGCTACTTCTCGCTTTAGTTCTTCTCGACGGGACACCAACCCTCGAATATCGTCATTCAGTTGAGCTTTACGCTCCTCTGCTTTTGAATATTCCGGCTTTTCTTCGCCCTCTTCAGGCTGTTTTTCTTGGGTTTCGTCTGTTTTGGACTCACCCTCCGACTGTTCGCCTGAATCCTTATCACCCCAGAAGCCGTCTGTCAGTGATTTTTCATCAGTATTGTCGGTTGAGTTTTGTGATGTTGACGACACATCTGCCGCACTCTGGCTTGTATTTACGTCTGTAGTGGTATTGTCCACGGTTTTTTACTCCTTTATTTAGTTATTTACGACCTTTTACATCGGTGCGCAGATGAGAGCTCAGGAGGCGAACTCTTACCTGTAGAGATACTTCCGAGGTCCCACCTCTACAGGTAACAACCCGCCTAGAATAACTTCTCTAGTCGATACGCTCCTTTCTCTCCAACTAAATAAACGCCTAGCGGTAGTACTGCTGTTAAACTTGGATCGTCTACACAAATCAAAACCCTACCCTCCTGCCTGAATTCGTGGCTAGCAAGCAGTGATTCCGTTTCTAGTGGTTGTTCTAGCTTGTCTCTAACGTCCTCAGTCATTTTCTTGCACCTTGTCTGTCTGGGCTTTTATCCACGACTTAAGTTCTATAAGGTCATTCACGCGCCACCTAGCAGCTAATATCTGTACTTTTAAGGATTTCTCTGAAGTTTCAGGATTCATTGTTAATTGATTGATGTTTTGGGCTAGTTGGATCTTTTCATCAATTCCATTGATCAAAGTTTTTAGCAGGTTAATCTCTTCTTTGGCTGCAATCCTCTCTTCTTTTTCTCTAGTTTTTCGCTCTTCTGGGATATCCAAAGAAAACCCACTGTTTGGGATCAAATCGTTATTCATACTGCTCCTCACTGTCGGCTATGCCGTTATTGTTTTGGTCTGTGTCGATAATCAACTCTTCAGGGTCATCAACACCCGATTTGTTAATCATTCGCTTCAATAATTGGTCTTTACGGATAATCTGTCCTAACTCAGGGTCAGACTGAGCCAACTCTAAGATTCCCTTTAGATTCTCCATAGATTGCTCGTCGTCTTTAAGCTTTGAAGTAGAAGCGTCAACTTTGAATTTGAACCCTTTTAGTTTCTTGTTGTAGTCAACAACAGCTGTACTTGCGTCAAACTCAGAGTCTTCAAGTTTTCGGCGTTTGATATATTCTTGAGTGAGGTCAACTTCCTGTTCACCTTCAGACAAAGCAAAATGAATATTAAGCATAGTTTCACAGACATCACCAAACCAGCCCTCGAATTGTTTACGAAGATGGTTATCACTTATACCAGTTCGCTCCTGCTGTGCTTTTACTCCGCTGTCTGTCTTTGAGAACCCAGGATTTCCGACCTCAGCAGAAACGCTTGTGTCGTTTGAGTTGTTCAAGTTTAATATTTGGCTCTTAATTAAACCGTAGTTATTTGAGAAGTTAGTTATTCCATTAGTTGAGATATTCGCAGGTGAGATGCTTGCGTTCTGGTCTGCGCCCAAGTCCCAAATAGCGTTTACTTTGAATCGTATAGTTGAAGTATCAAATGAGCCTCGCTTAATTAGTGGTGGATTAAGACTCAGGGCTTGTGCGTATTGGTACATCTGCATTTCTGAATCGAGCATGTTCTGAAGTCCTGCTACTAGTTCGACTGCACCACGACCGATTGGATTGGACATATCCATATCGTGGTATATGAAGTGGATTGGAATAATACCTCTCGGGTCTGGATTCACGGTTGAGTAGACCACTTCGTTATTCTCTGGGCTATACCCGTAAAAAGTAGCTCCTACTCCCTGTTGGAATGCAAATATAATCTGTATACCACCAGTCTCAAGACTCTTCTCTCGCTCGGCTGGTGTTTTGCTTTCGTCTGTTTTCTGTTTTGCCTCTAGTTGAGTGAGTTTATCTAGTCGCCAACCGCTCTTTATACCGTGTTTGGCTAATTGTTTTTCGCGATAAATTAGATATTTAATATCACTTGGCTGGTACCAAGCTCGTAAGAAAATAACATTACAATCTTTGTCGTAGACTTTTCCAGATTCTAAAATAACGTCCTTGATGTAAGGCAGTTTGAAGTCTGCGCCAAAATAATTTCCGTGTTGTGTATAAAAGCAGTAAGCTGGCTGAGAACCGTACGTCATAGCCTTACTTAAAGCTCCCCAGGATTTTTGAATAACACTTCCTGTAGTGTTTGCGTTTGGTAGGATTTCTTCAGTTAAGACCAAATTAGCGACATCTGCTAAGTCTTTGTCCTTATCTAGACTAGTAACTAATCCAGTTGGTAGCTGCTGAATAACGCTCTTAGGGCGAGATTGAATATAACTAGCTGTAGTTCCGTCTGTAACATTAGGTAAGCCAGCCGGTATGTTTGGCTTAGGTTTGTTTAGAGCGATACGTTCAAGCTCGTCAATACCAGATAAAACTGCCTGGTACTTCTGCAAACTCTCATCGTAAGCATCGCCGATGTTAGATTCATCTATAAAAGAAAAAGCCACTGGTTTCCCCCAACGTAAAAATTACTGTTACGTAATCATCACGCTGGGCATTTCCCAGTAGCTTGTTACTCGTCTATAATATCACATTTGAATAAAAACGTCTATAGCCGTGAGTTTTTATCTAAAATAGTCTTTTTAACCATCTGAGGCAATCCTGTTTTCTTGTCTATTCTCACACTTAAGGATATGTCTAAACACTCTCCATTTTCTGCTTGTTTTATTAAATCCTCAAACTCTTGCCTGACTTCTGCAAAAGTTGATACCTTTGATGAGATTGTAAACGACCTGATACTCTGAGCGGTCATATAATCTCTAATCTTTCTTACCTCTTCCACTTCCACACCCTCCGCAGTGTATTTATTTCTTACCTCACCGAACCTTAACTCCATAATGACGATAACTCCCCTGAAGTTTGAACTGTTGGTTTTATTTCGTACTTAGGCTTTAATACACTTGATAGCTTATACCTAACAGCATCTAGTGCGTGGTCGAATCCGCCTTCCGGTACATTGATAGTTTTTCCGTTTTTGTCTGTTTGCCAGAGATAATTCCTGTATTCTTTAATTAAATTAACACTTCGCTTAGTCATTGATATGCTTTGTTCTTGCACGTAATTTATCCCTTGAGAGATAGAACCTGAACCCTTTTTGGCAGGGATAACAGATAGTCCATACATCTGTAATTCGTCGATTGACTTAGGCTCTGCTGAATCTGCTACTATTACTCCAAACTCCTGATTGTTCATAAATGTAGCGATTTGCTGATTGGATAGACCTTTCCTGTAGAGTATTTCGTCTAAAATATATCCACCATTGTAATAGTAAACTGCAACTACTGCTGTAGGGTCGTTTGAGTAGCCAAAATCCAGCCCATAACCCTCTAATCGGGCTTCGTGAGGTATTTCGTCTATAATCTTCCAGCCTTTGTATATTCTGCCTTCAACTTCTCCTAGTTGACCTAATCCGTAAACAGTCCACCAGTTTTTGTTTAATTTGTGGGCTTCAATATCTTTTACGATTGTTTCAGGCAGACCTTCGTTATCTTTATAAGTAACTGTAATCATCTCCACGTCATCGCGTGTATTTAATAAGTCATAGAACCAGAACTCGTTCGTAGGGTTCCAGTCTAACCAAATTTCTAATCTAGTGCGTACTGCTAATTGGTCAAACGATTCATAGGCTACGTTATTACATTCGTTTATAAATAATCTATCACGACGTGGACCACGCACCTTACTGGGTTGGTCGGCGCTGAAGAACTCTATCTTTGAACCTGTTTCAAATGTATAGATAGAGTCTGTAGCATTCCAAGCTGATTCTTTCCAATAGCCATGCTCCTGCATAATATTCTTAAAATCACGCATAGCGCCCCTTTTAAGATGCGGAAATGATTCAGACACGACACTAGTTAAAGTCGCTCGCTTGTCTGTCTGAGCCTTACTGATGAGTATTTGAAGAATAGATATAGTCTTGCCGGCCGATGTTCCACCGCACACACCACGGATACGCTTTGTCATCTTAGCCAGCTTTTTTGTTGAACTGGTCAAGACGAACATATTATTGTTCGCCCTCCACCAAATCACCAAGGATTGGTTTAGGAAGTTTGACGTGCAATTCCTTCTTTTCGGTTATTCGCTGCTTGAGCTTGTTGTATTCTTTAATTGCTGCCATTTTAGCCTTGAAGTCGGCGTCCTGTGTGATGAGCTTCTCCATCTGCTTGTCGACGAACTGGTCATTCAATCCACCAGCTTCAAATAGCTCGTCTATCCTCTTCAGAATGTTACGTTTTGTCAAGAGTTCAGAAGCTCTTGTTCGTGCGGCATTATACCAATTAGGTTTTGACTGATCAGGTTCATAAGCCTCTATATAACTTTGAACGCCATTACCAAAAAACTCTCTATCACTAGCATATAGTCGACAGAACTTTTCTTGTCTTGGATTTAGTCTTCTCAGCTTTTTATCCATATCCACCTCATTTTAAAAATACATAAGAACGTTTAACTTCAGAGTTGCGTTCTTTCAACTCACATACTGTACTTATATTATAACATAAATAGAGGTAAACAAGTGAAATATCAAAAATCTTTACAAACAAAAAAGCTGTCCGACCCGATAATCAAACAGCTTAGCTCGTAATTTAATTATAACAGATTATTCAGCAAGCTCTTCCTTATTTAATTCTTACTTTGTGTGTAATCTTTTTCATATGCTCTCTGTATTCTAATATGCCGTCCTGGTTCTCGTATATATACTGCAGGAGATTATTCATGTTCTCATCGGCGGACTCGGCAGCCTCTTTTACAAAAATAGACTTATAGTCTTTATAAATCGTTAGAAATGAATCGTCGATTGGATGTTCTGCACTAAACTCTTTTAGATAGTCGTCAAAAAGACTGTCTATTGCTCTTTCAACGTTTTCCTTCATCGACAATCTCCTCTTTGAGGCTAGAAACCTCGCTGCGTAGAATCTTGAGTTCATTGCCAACCGCTTCTTTTGCTATTTGATTGGCAATACGAATGAATGGAAAGTCGTCAGACTTGTTGTATTCTGTTTTAATAAGCTCCATCACCCATAATAGTGTTCTGCTCCTATCCTTCAGAATCTCTTTTTTAACCCAATTCACAATTGAAAGTGCTTCTTCGGCTGAATCTTTACACCCAGAAGACCCTAGGACCTCTACTATCGCACAATATAGTTTTGTATATCTCACACTGTCTTTATCTTCGTCCTTCATTTTGAATACCTTTCTCTGACTCCTCAGTTTCTTTATAAACAGTTCTGACAGATCCACCATAAAGACTATTATTAACCATAGTCTGACGAAGCGTGTATTCATTATCACGAACCTTGCTTTCTATTCTTTGGCTAATACGATCGCATAGCAATTCATCGGCAAAGTTTTTAGACTCTGACTTAACAATTTTTAGCACTTCTAGTAACGTTCTACTTCTTTCCATCAAAGACCGTTCTTCAGCCCAGTTTACAATTGAACTCATATAATCACGCGCCCGCAGCGCATCTCCATCTTTGGCAGCCCGTACGGCTTTCTCGATCAGATAATATAGGGTTTTATATTTAGTAAAATCATCTTCCATTTAATTTTTTTCCTCCCTATTTTTCCGCTTCAACGCAGATTGCTTCTTATATAAAGCCTGACGAGCAGCGGTGGCACGTATTACACTATCTTCCAGTGCTTTACGAAGATGCTTGTTATCCGTGGTATCAAGAATAATCGATAATTCTCCTGCGATAGCGTTTAATTTTTCCTCCTCAATTAAAGAACTCAATAGTTCACAATACCAATCTATATACTCTATTTTAGTGCGAACAGAGTGTGGCTTTTCGTTAAGAGCAATAATATCCCTCGCGAAACTCTGTAATACGAACCTTGCTGCCGATTGAGGGAATGTGATTATTGGAATATACATTAGATTTCCTTTCCATTCTTGTAGCATTTCGTGTAGTTTAATTCAACCGTCATCTTAATTGCTCTGAATATCTCCATCGCCACCTGTGGCACTATTGCGTTGCCGTAGGCTTTGATTGACTCGTTCCGCCATTTGGCGAAACTATAGGAAACTCCGTCCACTTCTCGGGGAAGCCCATCATCCATTCGGGCATTGCAGGTTGCAGCCGCAACTTCTCGCCAGTCCCGCTCCCAACCAGAGTAGTGACTGTTCTGCCGCTCTGGCTTTTTGCTCTCGGATTGTATATCTTCGCTGGACCTCTGCTTCCGTCCGATGCGTCCGGCGTTGGCAGCATCATCGGAATCGACTTTCCGTTCACGCAAACCTTTAGTCCTTGAGTCTGTACGGTGGGCAATAATCCAGATCCTGTCCCTGCGGTGCGGGGCGTTGACGGCGCAAGCTGGAATAATAAACGGTTGGACTTCGTAGCCTTCGCTTTCCAAGTCAGTGCACACCTGCTCGAGTACCATGCCGTCGTTCCAAGTAACAAGCCCACGCACATTTTCAGCGATGACCCAGTCTGGTTTAACGTTTTGTATGACTCGAAACATGTTTGGCCACTGGTAGCGGTCATCTGCCGTGCCTTTTCTTCGTCCTGCATGACTGAATGGCTGGCAGGGGAAGCCGCCTGTGAGTATAGTGAGCGTTTCGTTACTATCCCGTACTCCTGTGGATGGGATATCAGGTCTTTCATGTTGCGGCAACCTCCTTTCTGCTTTGCCCTCCTGAGAGCCTCTAGACTTCTCGGGTTTATATAATCCAGTGCATTCGGTGTCGGCAACAAGGTCGGCGATGTCTCCATAGAATATCCCGTTCGGCCAGTGCTTTTTGAGTACTGCGGCGGGGAACTCTGCCCATTCGCAGAAGATGTGGTTGATTTTTGCTTCATTGAATACCTCCTCCAGTGCTAGCGAAAAGCCGCCTACGCCTGCGAATAAATCGTAGTGTGTTATGTTCATTTGTTGTCCTTATATATATTTCATAACTTTTTCAACCGCAGAACTGGTTGACTATATAAGGTGATGATTTGACGAGTTTTAATTTCCTCACATTCGAGGGAATTAGGTTTCGTAAAGTCACATCACATGCTACGAAGCTTTCTATCAATAAGCAGATACCCCTAAGCTCATGATTAGGTACTTATTTTCAAGATAGCGTCTACCTATTCCGCCACTTATATAGCCAGTTGATAGCACCAGATTGAGCCGATTTCCACCTGCACTCAATTCTATAGGC
>ERZ772909.353-NODE-353-length-29510-cov-3.829163_pt1 | contig 29510 bp, 33 predicted proteins | sample MGYA00511137_ERZ772909 | MGnify/ENA primary metagenome ERZ772909 (study PRJEB29015, sample SAMEA2738095) | human oral metagenome | biome: human oral; feature: human-associated habitat; material: saliva | place: China | collected 2270 ... | reverse complement strand
AATTTCTCAAACAATATTTTGATAGCACCGTTTCCGCCTAATTCAACGTAGCTTTCATAAAGTCGTGAAAGTTCTTCGATTTCATGTTGACTTGTATTTCCACGTCGTATTGCTTTTTTAAAGTTTTCTTGCAATCGAAAGCGTTGTAGCCGTTGCAAGCCTTTTCCGATTAGCGAAAGATTTTTATTGTTATCTTTCCCAATTTCCTCGACTGCGTGAACTGATTTTTCGAGATCCCCGATTTTATCCGTAAGAACGTTGATTTGTTTTTCAGTTTCTTTTGTGTTCTGCGTACTTTTGAACGAGAAATAACTCGGAATAATCACAATTAAAACGGGCGTGAGTTTATCTAGTAGAGTTATAAATTCCAATTAAACCACCCCTTTTCTAAAATAGTGGTCTATTGAACGGGTTGAGTTTCTAGTTCACTTGACGGCTTGGTAGGTACTTCCCACTTCCAGACTGCAAGAATTCCATTTTGGGACGGTGAGCCTTCAAGTTGCTTGAGCGTTTCACCCTGATAAATGAATTGTTGGTTTGTCTGAATTAAGATACGTTTACCTTCACCGTTAAGTTCAACATGTTCAGGGTCTTCAATAGCAAACATTGAACCCGGAGAATAACTCTTGCCATTCTCAACAAGCGGGAATAGTTCAACGAGTTCCTTATAAGTAGTACCATAAGCGATTTTCTCGCCCATGATAGAATCTTGAGCCATAACACGAACTACCTTATTGATTTTTTCAGTGATTTCAAGTAACTCGTTCTGTTTATTTTCAGTTTGAGCGAGCTTCTGTTCAGCTTGCTCGATTTTAGATTGAGCTTGGACGATTGCTGACCCGGGATCTAGTTCAGCTTTAATAACATCAAGAACTGCTTGAATAAGCACGTCTTCTTGGTCTTGTGTGCGGTCTCCAACTAGTTCACGTTGGTTGGTGCTGTAACGGTTTCCGTCTTGTAAACGAATTTCCACAACGGTTGTCGTTTTTTCTCCGAAGCCGCGAATATAAGGTTTAGTTGCGAGTGTGTAGTTGTTAATTGCCATTTGTCATTTGTCCTTTCAGTTCTTCAAATTTTGATTTTAGTTCTTCGTTCGACTCAATGAGATTTAAAATTTCATTGAGTTGTTTTTGTGTGATTTCATAAAGAGCTTTATATGTCGCTGAATCACTTGCCTTCATTCCGACATCATCGCTTAAATTTCGGATGATTAGTTGATTAATTTCTTCCTTCATTTATTTTCTCCAATTTCTGATTAAGTTCTTGAATAGCCTTAATTAAATAAGGTACGAGTACGAATGTGTTATATGAATAAGCGCCATCTGGATTTTCATAAAACGCTTCAGGAGCGTATTTCTGGACATCTTGAGCCATGATACCGCATGAAATATCTTCGATTTTCCCATCATATTCTTTGCGATAACTGTATGTTTTAAGACGGTTGATAACTTCCAGAGCTGATACCTTACTATCTTCGATATTATGTTTATATCTTCTGTCTGAAACGTCTTTATTCAAGGCCACCCAAGCATAGCTTCCTGATCGTCTATAGAGATAGGCATATCCTGCTTTCTCCTGAACTCTTGTAAACGTTTCAGAGTACATCCAGTAACCAGATTTTTCTGAACTTGGATTATTGTAGAAAATACTACCCGTTACTTGTAAGTCTCCGTGAATAATAGGAGTATTCCAGAATTGTGCCTTGTTATAACAGAACATTTCTCCCGTCCGTTTCACAAACCAAGCATATTCCTTTGGTTTATCCCAGTTGTCTCCCCAGTTGACCCAAAGGGCTGTTTGACCCCATCTAGAGCTACCGTTACTCATCCCAACATCAAATTGGTTAGTACCAGTTAACCAGTAAGTGTTTGGGTCTTTTTCGTGAGTACCAATTTGGAAGCCACCAATACGGCCTTTGAAACCTTCAAGCAAGTCCGCAGTGACAACTGATGACCTTAGTTTATTGATAAATGCAGTTTTAGCAGCTAAAGCATCTGTGAATACATCGCTCGATACCATCTTATTAGCCATTGCTGAGTCCATGACAACATTCTTTGCAGAAATATTAATAATATTTGCCTCACTTGCGTCAATTTCTCCAATGTGAGCCGTGCCAATTTGAGCGTCACCAATCATAGACTTTTTAATAACGCCGTCTTTAATATAGGTTTTCTCTCCGACTGATATTAGTCCCTCGTTGATTTTGACTGAACCGTCAGGGTTTAGGTTGATAGCACCTAACACGTCGCCAGCACTATTTAAATTCTTAACCGACCACGAACCCGCAAGCTGTGTGACTTGCGTTTTTGTAGCTTCAAGATTGCGATAGGCTTCGTCAAATTGACTTGGTTTAAAGCTACCAGTTCTCGGCCCTCTCACAAGCATAGGCTCTTTGACTTCTACCCAGCCATTTTTTACTAGATAAAAGAAGATAGGAAAGTTCCCTACTTGGTCAAAATCAAGGTCTTCTGTCATTTTGAACGTGCCTTGAAAATCAATCCAAACGTTTCGGACTGGTGTTTCAGGATTGGCAATCGTTTTTTGTAAAACCGTTTTATTTTGTGAGTGATTTTTGATAACCACACAAAACTCATGGTCAAGTTGTCGTCTGATTTTATATTTAAATCCGAGCGTGTACACTTCGCCTTTTAGGATTTTAGGAACGTAAATAGGTAACGTGAACCCGCCCCAGTTATAGCCAGTCAGACCTTGAGCGTCAATATTGAATACGCCATAACTCGTGTTATAGATACTAACTCCGTCTCTTTTAGCTACGATTGTATGCTTATCAAGTTTTTCAGAATTGACAATCAAGTTGTTATCAGACACTACTAAGTCGTTGATTTCTGTTTGAAAAATCTCGTTAGTCATAACTAACCGTGAAATCTTATCCGGCAAACCTTGTTCTGTGTTACCCAAAACACGCTCGTACAACTGACTTGTTTCTTTAACACGTTGGAAGTCTGCTTCATTGACCTTACCAGCAACTTGACTTGCAATATCTGTGATACGTCCGTCAATGCCTTGCTTGTATTCTGCTAGCTTGGTTTCGTTTTCTCTTGCGAGTGCTTCAAAACGTTGTTTCGTCCCCTCGACATTTTCAAGATAGGTACTTTTAGCAACAAAATCTTGTGATAAAGTTTCACGAATGACGCTCGTTTGTTTGGCCGTCTCTTCTCTAGCATATCGCTTCAATTCTTCTTGACGTTGGCCGTCCTTATCAATGAATGATGTTATTTCTCCGATTTTTGTTTTAATGCCGTCTGTCGTTTGTGTGACTTCAAGCATTTTAGAGCCATATTCATTTTTGAAGTTAGTAATTTCATCTTCTTGAGTATTGACTCTGTTAGCGATAGTAGAGAGTGCGATTTGAGTTTCATCTACAATATGCTTCGCTTCATCAGCAAGTTCATAACCAGCTCTAGCTTTTTTTAGGGCTTCTTCACTTCTGCGTTTGCTTTCTTCGTTTGCTTGTTCTGTTGCTTTCTTGAATTTATCGAATTCTTTCTCAAGTTCCGATGTATCAAGTTTTAACTTTTTAAGCTCCCACTCCGCCCCGTTCCAGATATACATTTCTGTATTTTCGCCAGCGGTTAAATAAAGAATATCACCACGGTTTATTGTTCCGATTGGCTCGTCTTTTGGTTTAGTTGCACCATAATAGACCGTATTCTTACCATCTGCGCTTACAAGAGCCCTTGTAGCGACCGCCAGAGCGCTTTCTGCGAATTCTTTACTTTGTCCCACGCTGCGAATGATTGAGCCTTCCGAGCTTATTTGTTTTTGAACGCTTCCGATATCGTTACAAGTTACTTTATGGTTAATCAAGCGCCCCGTAACGTCATAAGAACTTTCAAACGAAACGATCCGAATTTTTTCACGGAATCTTATCGTTTCATTGATAGCCATGATATAATCACCGGCCCGCGGTTGTGTGTATTGATAACCGGCTCGGGTTAAATCTTCCATATCGAGTTGGACTGATATCGAGTATGAGTTATCCACTTCAAATTTTAAGCGTTCTAACAACTTACCGGTATCTTTATAGCGTTCATCTGTTACCGGTTCGCCTTCGATACGTCCGTAAATCTGAGCGAGCGGGCTTTCATATTCGGACGTATATCGACCTTTACTATGGTCTTCTTCATCTTTCCACGCCCCCAGCCCACGCTTATATGTAATGAACTTATTGATATTTTTTTCAATCACTAATTCATTCATATTAAAATTCTTTCGGACTACCGTCGAAAGATCCGCACCGATTTTTTTAGTAATCAAGACGACTTTTCCGGAAACTGAAAACTCGAGTCCAGCAGCTTTAATAATATCTTTAAACATTCCTAAGCGTTTGGCGTTTCCGAAATTTTCTTTACGAATAGAATTCACTCTTACGCTCGGCTCAATCTGGTATCGATAACAGCTATCTTTGAAGATAGCCTCGATATATACTTCAAAACGATGTGATCCGTTGAATTCGGTATAACAGTTCGAGTGATCGAAGTCATAAAAGAATTGGTGAACGGCGTCGAAGGAAACGGAAAGATTGCGCCCCTCGTCCCGAGGCTTGGCGTAAACAATGCTATAAAATTCGCCGTTAAGCTCAAATTTCCAGCCAATATCAATTTCAGATAAAACTCTATCATTTGAAATAATAGTCCCTGAAACTGAACGCTCACCGTTTACGGCATTTTTGACCGTGAATTCAACTTGCGCTCCAAAACCTTCGCCTTTTTCATTGTAAAATGTAAGCAATGTTTCCCTCCTTCCTATTTGTATAATTCTTTAAATCCGATTATCTTGATTGTGCCTTTAAAATTCGTAGACCACGGGATTTTCTTATTCGCTTTTGGTTTAATCACGAAATACTCAAAATTTGTCCGATTGTTAATATTTTCAAAAAAAGTCCCCGTGCCAAGTCCATACTCAACGCCAGACAAGCGCAATTTGTTTCCGGACTGGATAGGCGTTTCGACGTGATTATATGAGAATCTTCGACCGTCAATCTCAAGAAAAAAATTCGTTTGTTGGGCGTTTGCTGTTAATTCAACAATAAATGGAACTTCTAACTGACTAAGTGTAGCCGTTCCCGCATAATCAAACGTATTTGTTAAAAGCGTGATATCTTTCGGTTCTGTTTCGCCATACGGTAATTCCGAAGTCACAAAACCAAAAGAAACGTTATACTTCAATCCGGCGGAAGATTTTCCGATGAATTCATATTCAACCGAACCATTATTGACGACCTTATAACGATATTTCCAAGCTCTATGAGGTATCGTTCCGAGGTTTAATTCGCCCGTTGTTTGTCCGGCTAACTCGAATTCGTATAAATCATCACGTTCGGGGTGCATTTTGGTAATGTAAAAACCATCATCACCTAAAACGTATCGATTCAGTTCGTCTTTTTTATCAAAAAAGGCTTCCATCGTTGGGACGGTAAGCCTTGCTTTTACTTCTATTGTTTTCTCGGTATAGGTCAAGCCGTCGAAAATTCGACCATTGCGACCTTTTACCGTTCGTGTCGAAATATCCACGGCCGGGGAAGAATCATCGACCGTGATATTATATAAGCCCAGCTCGGACAATCTCCGAGCCTGACCGTCTTTTTCAATCAATAAATCCATGAGTCCCCCTTACGCGAAATATTCAGAAAGTGCTTGTTGTCTAGCGTCTTTCTCTTTGATTGTTGTATAGATCTTGTCGCCCACGATTTCGTTATGGACTTCAAACTTACGTTCAGATAATTGCGAGTTCTTAACGTCGTCGCTCAAGTTTTCAAGTGAAGAACGAACGCCCGCACTTGTGACGCTTGCTGACGTAGTGAGTACGCTGTTTGTTTGGTAATCTTGATCGGTGATAGCTTGCGCGTATTGTTTCGATACGTCGTTAATATCTTTCACCCAGCTAGACATACCATTATAAAGCCCTTCACCCGTGAAGCCCCCTATCTTAGCCATAACCCGTGAAGGTGAATGAATAGAAAGAGCAGCCCGCATAGTTCTAGCAATATTTGAAGCGATACTACTAGCTAGCGAATATAAAGATCCAGCCATTGAGGCAAGACCATTATATAGACCGGCGCCGGCATTATAACCGACGCTACTTAATAAGCCCGGAAGGCTTCCAAACGTTGCGGCAATGTTATTGTTCGCGCTGGAAGCTAGCGACATAACGCGAGACATTCCCGATTGCATTGTGCTAGTAAAAGAGTTCATTCCACTTGTTGCGCTTGTTGTAACATTTCTAAACGTATCATTGAACGTTTTAACCATCTGCGCACCGCTTTGAGTGCTAACTTGTGAAATTTTATCAAGTCCAGTTTGAACCGCTTGGCCTGTCGTTTGCATAGCTTTTGAAACGGTATTTTGCATTTCTTGATAATTTTTCGCAATCGATTGTGATAACTGCGTGCTTGATTGTTCCGCGCTTTTTGAAACGCGATTGAAATCAGATTCCGCGCTTGTTGCTAACGTATTTGTTGCTGCTGTTGCGCCCGCTTGCATTTGTTGGAAGTTTGAAACAACTCCCGAATTCGCAATAGAAGCGTTCGTATTCGCGGTAGTAGATACGCCGGCCGTGCTAGCGTTCGCATTATTAAGCAACTGATCTAGTTGATAGCTTGCGTTTGCGTTTAAATCACTAACATTTGAAACAACGTTTGAATTCATGGCGCTCGTTTGAGCTGTCGCGTTTGTTTGCGCTTGTGTAAATGCCGTATCGCTATTCGTCGCGAATTGTTGAGCTTGCAAAGTCCCGTTTGCGTTCATAAGACCAAAGTTTGACAAAACATTTTGCTGCATTGTCGTAGTCTGAGTTGTAGCGCTGTCGGTAATACCTAGCATATTATTATTGACGTCCATTAACATAGCGTCCGTGGACGTGGTAACGCTCGATTGCATTTGTTGGTAATTCGTACTTACGCCCGTATTCGCAAGGAAAGCGTCTGCTGTGATTTTAGCCGTTGTCGTTCCGCTTCGAGCTTCGATATGGTCCGATGTCGCGCTGATTGTCGCTTGAACTTTCGCTCCGCCTTCTTCTGACTTGCCAGAAATAAAGTCCCAAAGACCACCGAAGAAGTTTCCTACTGCTTCGCCTACGCCTTTAAGCGCGTTCGGAATGAACTCGAGCAATGCTTTACCGAATCCCGTGATAATATCCCAAGCTGCTTTGACGATGTTTGGTAAGCCCTTAATAATCGCCATTGCGAGTTGGACAATTAATTGCCAACCGGCCGCAATAAGTTGCGGCAATGCTTGAGCAAGTCCATTGATAAATTGACCGATAATCTGAACCGCACTCTGCGCGATCTGTGGTAAGGCTTGAATTAAGCCTTGAACCAAAGTGACAATTAAACGAATACCACCTTGCAAGATAGCCGGCAAGTTTTGGAGAATCGTTTGAATGAATCCGACAATAACTTGTGTTGCAATCTGAATAATCGTCGGCAACGCTTGAACGATACCTTTTACGATATTCATTAAAATTTGAATCCCTTGTTCTAAAATCTGAGGGAAATTCGCTTGCAAGTTATTGATAAAGTTCGTCACAATTTGTTGAGCTGTTGAAAGTAATTGCGGGATATTCTGCAAAATACCTTGTGTCACGTTTACCAGTAATTGCATACCGATAGAAAGTAATTGCGGTAATGCTGATAGTAACGTATTTACAAGCGTTCCGATAATCGTTATCGCTGAAGATATCAAAGAGCCGGCATTTTGCCCCACCCCTTGCACTAAGCTAGCGATAAGCTGAATTCCCGCGTCAATGATAACCGGGAACATTGTCGCGAATGCTTGCGCCAGTTTTGCGATTAAGTCCGCACCGGAAGCGATAAGTGCCGGAATTTGTGACGTGATACCCGTAACAAGATTTTGAATTATTTGTGGTCCTTTAGTCGTTACCGTGTTTAGTAACTGATCTATTTGTTGCCCGAATTGGCTATTGATTAAACCTAAACCAGCGACAACAAGCCCGAGAATAGCTGCTGGACCAATAGCAGCAAGGGCGATTCCCATAACTGAAGCGATTCCGCTAGTCATCATGCTTAAAATCGAAAGGCCTTGTGAAGCAGCGCTTCCAATAGCCCCCGGAACTCCCGCCATTTTACCCGTGAAGTTAGATACTAAACCGCTAGCCGTTTTTAATGCCCCAGATGAAGCACTTCCAAATTCTAGCGTTTTAGAAGCAGCAAACCCCAAACCTTTAGAGAGTGAGGTAAGATTGCTAACCGCCGGACCAAACGCGAAAGCACCTACCACCCCAGCGATAGCTGGTTTTAGTCTAACCATCACGCTTTCAAATTTCTTAGCTTGTTGCTCGGTCATTTTTGTCCCGTTCAAAAACTGATTAAGAGCTGGATTCAATGAGTTTAAAGCGTCAAGGAATGTTTGTAAACCTTTTGAGTTGGAAATTTTATCCACTAACTTATCAACGTATTTTACTAACGTTGTAAGCACCGGCAAGACTGCCGTTCCGACCTTAATTTGTAACGTTTCAAATGAACCACTCAAAGCCTCGATAGCCCCTTTTAAGTTGTTCAATTTTTCCGCTGCTACTTGCGCCGCTGTTACTTTATCGATAGCGGCTTGCATATTGTTTGCGCCGTCTGCTCCCTCGTTCATCGCGATAGTTGCAGCACGCACCGCGTCCGTACCGAATAACGTCTTCAAGGCCATTTGTTTTTCTGCGTCCGTTAAACCTCCCAGCTTATCTTTCAAAACTTGAGAAATTTCCGCGAACGATTTTACTTTTCCTTCTGCTGTGAAGAATTGGTTCGCTCCGTCCTCGGTTATGATCCCGAGTTCGCGCATTGCTCGATATTGCCCCTTCGTTGAAGGTTGCAAGTTCATAAGCATTGTCTTGAGCGATGTCCCGGCGTCTGAACCTTTAAGTCCGTTTTGCGCGAATACTGCAAGGGCGTTCGTGGTATCACGGAATGATAAGCCAAGCCCTGAAGCCACCGGCGCGACCATAGAAAGCCCGTACTTCAATTCGTGGACGTCTGTCGCTGAAGCGTTCGCTGCTCCCGCAAGTTGGTTTGCTGCTTGCGTTGCGTTCATACCGTCACGTTTGAACGCGTTTAAAGCTGTCGAAGTAATTTCCGCCGCTTCCTTCAAGTCGAGTTCCCCAGCAGTTGCTAAGTTAAGCGACGCGGTAAGTCCACCGTTTAGGATGTCTTGCGTGGAAACCCCAGCTTTTGCTAGTTCACCCACGGCGTCCGCTGCTTCCGCTGCTGAAAAGGCTGTATCTGCCCCGGCTTTAATAGCTGCGTCGTTGAATTTCTTCATCGTTTCTGCGCTTTCGCCAGTAACCGCCTTAATATTGCTCATTTTAGCCTCGAACTCGGCCGCTTTTGAAATTGTGCTTTTGATTGCTTGCTTTCCAAGATCAAAAGCCTTATAAGCAGCAGCGACTCCGATAACTTGTTTCAATAACCCACTAGAAGCACTTGTAGCGCTGTTCGTATGGCTTACAATTCCAGTTAAAGCACTAACGGCTTTCTGTCCGGTTGTTTGAAACGCATTTCCAAGTGAACCTCCGACTTGTGTCGCGAGCCTATTCGTTGCTGATAACAAACGCCCGCCGAATGAGTTACTAACTCGATCTGCGAAGCCGTTTGCTTTTGCTGTCAAGCCTGAAAACAAGCTAGACCATGACGAATTGATAGGATTCAAAACATTTTGACCGAGCGAGCTTGTCACTCGTTGCGCTGCTGACAAAACGCGAGCCTCGAAAGCTGCTAAACTATTGGCAATGTCATTAAACGCGGACTTGTAAGGTCCACTCATATTTTTAGCAGAATTCGCAAATACCGAACCGATTGAATGAGCTTTTGAGCTGATTCGTGTCGCCATCGAGTCAACACTATTCGCCATTTCTGCAAAAGCGCTCTTTGGTGATTTTATCGCGTTTGCGATATCAAAACTAAACGCTTTTTTAAACCCTGAATTAACTTTTGAACCGAACGACAAAATTTCACTTTTCATCGTTCCAAAAATACCTTTTATATCATTTGATAGACGGATAAGGCCATTTCTCAAGGGTTCGGGCAATTTTGCGCCAATATTTGAAGCGATACGCTGAAGCTCACCCATAGCAATTTTTAAGCCACCAGTCAGACCTTGACCGATTTTAGAGCCTAACGATTGATTATTGCTTGCTAGTCGGTTCATCAATTCCCCAACTTCGCGAATCATCTGATTGGCGCTTTTAGAAGCAGATTGCGCGGCCGTTTCAAACGCTTTTTTAGTTGAATTCACGACCTCGTTCATCGCCTTATCGTATTCGGTTAAATCCGCACCAATAAGGGCTTCGATTGAGCCATCAAAAGCCATCACTTCACCTCCTTTTTTCTTTTTTTAATGTCTATTTCGGAAATGCTCATTCAATCGTTCGATTTTCGCGAGTAAATCCTCGTTATTCCTTTTGTCGTTGTCTTTTGGACTGAATAAGCGTCTAACTTTATCGCGGTCCTTTTTCTTGCTCAATTTACTTACTTCTGCTTTTTTAGCGTTAAGTGTGTATCGTAAATTGAAGGCAAGCTCGACAAGATTTTCTCTTTCTTCAATACTGCGATAGTATAGACCTTCGCGAATCGCGTCAAGCTCCCTTTTGCTGCAAGAATAAATGATTCGCGTATCTGTTAGACCTAAACGGGCGCACTCGATTAAGAGATTGCGTTCTTCAACCTTCCAATTTGTGCTTCCGTTTGTTCGATCTGGAATTGTGCCGTCGCTTGATCTTGTGCTGTTTCTACTTTCGCTTTCAAATACTTCAAGGCCAATTCGAGCTTCTCGATATACTTCAAAACTTTTTCGTTGAAAAAACCTGAATCCACCATTTCTTCTTCAATAGCTTTAAAGATTGGCTCGGTAGTTGTCGCGCCCAATTCTTCCAATTTAGCTGAAATAGCTGTCAATGCTTCATCGTCTGATACGGCTTTCGCTTTTTTAGACGCGCATAGCTTGATTAAGTCAACTAACGCCGAATCGTTACGCTCCACAACGCGAAGGAATAAAGCGCCCACGCCGTCCTCGTTTGGTTGTCCGTTGTCGTCGCGACTTGATAATTCACGATTGACTTTAAACATAAGCATATAATCAAATTTAATTTCGATTGCACGGCTTCCGACTGTAAATTCCATAGTTTATACTCCTTTTAGTTAAAAAAATAAAAGCAAAAGGGCTTTTGACGGCCCTCTTGCTTGAAAAATTAGCGTGTAATGTTGTTGTAATCGCCAGTTGTTTCACCCGGATTTTGGTAATCATATACTTCGTTAAGCATATTAATTTCTTCCGTTGAAAGCGGGAATTTCCCGTCGCGAAGACGTCCAACGATTCCGACTGTGTAAGTAAGTTCAGTAAATCCATCGATCGCGTCGTCGAATTCGATGTCATCTGTGATTTTACCATAACCGAATTGTGCTGGATATTTATCTTTACCTTCTGACGACTCTTTCACGCTGTCGTCAACGATAACGCGCCAAATTTTGACTGATTCACCTGTTTTTTGAGCGTCCAAGATAACTTGTACTGACGGATCTTTTGGTGCAAAATATTGAGTCAACTCGATTGAGTGCTCATCTGTTGCTTTTTCAAGCAAACGCCCTTGTTGTGTTTGCTCGTCGATGTATTCCCCACCCATAGTAGTAGAGCCATCTTTACGATAAGCTGGAAGCATTGCTCCCGTGCCTTTTTCTGCGTGAATTGATTGAATAAAGTAAAATACTTTTTTACCTACGATTGGCTTCGCAATCGTAATTTTAATTTTTGCCTTGTCTTCTGCTTCACCCATATTTTAAAACTCCTTTTTAATAAATTATTTCTGTTAAATTTAAAACGATATGATAGACCTCTCGACCTACTGTATTATCTTTCAAAACATTTGTAGCCATTCTCGAATTTCTTCCGATACGCCTGATAGCTTCAGAGCGCACTCTTTCGACCTCTCCGCGACTTTCATCGCCCGGTAGGAATATATCCACCTGAACGCCTAAATCCTCGATAATGAGCCCCGTTTGGACTGTTTTCGACGTGTCCGAGCTCGTTTGACCGATAACGATAAACGGCTCTAGCGTTTCCGGTTCCGGAAGATTGAAATAAATCGGAAGGTTTAACGGCTTTAACTTTTCGCGAATATTCGCGAGCGCTTTTACTGAAGGTGTTTCAAAAGTCATAAATCACCTCCTAAACATTTTGCGAAGGTTCTTAAATAGAACCTCACTTTCTTCTTTCAATGCCGGACCGAGAAAAGGTTGCGCCTTCATTTTACGCGTTCCAAGTTCCACATAGACGGAATAACCAGCGGGGGACGTTACTTTGTATCGTAACATACCCACTCTAGCAACAAAAATACCGTTTCGCATGAATCCGGTATCTACTGCTGCTTTCATTTTAGCTTTACGCTCAACCCGTAAGGCCGAACGTTGAAGCTCCGCGCTTACTGCCCGTCTTGCCTGTTTTGGTTTACCTTGTACGCGTCGAATGTATTTATCGAGCCCCTTGACTTTATAAGTAAAACTCATAAATAAATCACCGTGCTATTATGATGGTATCTTTTGCCTTTGATTTTCATCTTACGCCCTTTGTAAATCACTTCGGAAAAATCCTTGTGGATACCTTGCAAGTGCAACTTGAACGCGTCGAAGTCATACTTACCAAAAAGCCCCATCATTTCATAATTTGACATGGCATTTTTCATACAAGGTATCGGGGAGCTGTTACGCTTTCCCGTTTTCTCGAATAATTCATCAGTCGGACGTGTTTCAAAAATCAAAACAACGCGATCATTATAAATCATACGCGCCCCCTTTTTAAATAAATCTAGCGATTCCACGGGCGCGATTTTTGACTGCTAGGCTTTCTAAAATCGCCTTGTTATCATCTGTTAGATAGCTGTCCTCCCAAGTAAAGCTCCGGCCTTCTTCGCTGTCAGCGGTTGCCCCTTCAGAATTCAAGCGGTTAAATCGACTAACAGCCACGTCACGAAGAATATAACTCACGCTATCCGGCAATTCTGCCAATGGAAAGTCCGAAAAGCGGTTGACGAACGCGATAATACGCTCGAAACTATCCTTCACAATTAAGGCCAAAAGTTCGTCTTGTTCTTTGTCGCTTTCCGGAATTCCTTTTAATAAACGAATTTCTTTCGTTACTTTTTCCAGTTCAATAGCTGCCATCGTTCACCTCTTAATTATCCGCCGGGTACTGGTACTGGTGCTTCGATTGTAGCCTCAACTACGCCGTCTGGAATTTCAGCAAAAAGAACGTTAGCCCCAAAGAATACAGATTCAAAAGTAAGGTTGTTCAAGTGACGGTCACGGCTTACAGCGATTACGCCAGTTTCATCTGTGAAGTCTGCGAACAATCCACCCAAGTCACCGTTAGCAACGTTTAGATAAGCGAATACCAAGTTCTCAACGGCTGTTGTGTAAATCTTACCTTGCGGACATGATGGCATAACGATAACGTTTTGCATACCGAGGAAGTTTTTAAGAAGTGTGAAGCCAAACACATTTGAAGCGTCAGACGCAACGGTTGTTGTTCCGAGGTATTCTGCGACATCAAGCGGGTTTACGAATGATACAAGCGGAGAACCTTCAAATTCGTTGAAAGTGCTCAATTTGCCCCAGCTATTCGCAAGAGCTTGTTGAAGACCTTTTCCTTTTACTTTAGTTTTAGTCTTTTTAAGGTAAGCTAGGAAGTCGTCTTTGATTCCGTTTTGAATTTCGCGAAGAAGACGAGTATCAGCTTCGGAAATAGCGCGTGACGCACCGTGACGGGCGATAGCTTCAGCAGATACCGCACGGCGTTTCTTGAACCATGTAACGGTGTATTCTTGATCTTTAGCACGACTTACTTTTGAAAGTGGAATTGTTTCACCTTCAGCCGTTACCGTATTGTCGATATCAGTCGTCCATTTGTACGTTTGAATTTTAAGGTCATTTGTCAATTCTTGACGACGTGTAACCCCCAAAAGTCGAAGCAAGTCGTTAATGTTTTTAGAAAACTTGTTGACAAAATCAATAGACTTAATTTCGCCTAAGTCGTTCATAGTTGTTAATTTATTTTCAGCCATATTTTAGCCCTTTCTAATTTTTAAATAATCCAATGTTTGCAGCAATTAAGGCTTGACGTTGTTCGTCGTCCTCAACCGCCATAATTTCAGCTTTTGTCAGCGATACCGGTCCAGTCCCTTTTCGTGGTGCTTTTTGTGCCAAGCGTTCATCGACGCGACTTTCTACCGCTTTATCGAATACCGAGCGCAATAGCCCGATTTTCTCTTTGGTGACTTCCGCCGTTTCAGAAATAACAAAATCCAAGAATTCAACCGGCAATCCTTCTTCGCTCAAAAGCGTTTGAGTTGCTACCCGCATTTCTTTTTCAGCAAGTACGCGCTCACGTTCTTCGATTGCTTGAATTCGTCGCGCTTCTTCTTCTTTTGCGCGTTCGTCTTTTGTCATTTTTGCTAAGCGTTCACCTTCGCTTTTCGCTTGTTCGATAATTTCCGCTTGTTCGTCTTCCCACTTCGCACGTTCAGCCGCTAGCATTTTGCCAATTTCTGCCCGTGTAAAGGTTCGTTCCGTTTTCTCTTGCTTAGTTTCAACTTGTTCTTCCTGAGTGACGTCTTGCTCAAGTGCTTCAGTTTCAACGGTTGCTTGTGTATTTTCTGACATTTATTTCCTCCGATGGTTACGCCATCAATCGATATTCTCGTTTTACGCCCGGCGGCGAAACATTGCAGCTTTTAACGTCTTCCGCATAGTCTGGACAACAAAAAAAGCGGTCTATTCCCGCTTGTCAAGATAACGGATCACCCCCTTATCTATTTGAACGTTCTTTATTCGCTTGTCTAATTCCGTCAATCAGTCCGGCAATGATAGACCAACCTACCAAAACCAAAATCAAAAAACAGATTAAGCCAGCAATCCAAGAAACAAGATCCCAGATATTAAACATCATTTTTTTCTTCCACTCCTTCCCCATTTAATTCGCCTTCATCCGGCATAATAGTAGAGCGACAATTATAATGGAACGGGGGCATATTAACCCCGACTTGCGCGTCTTCTAGTTTATATAATTTGTCCTCTTGTGCAATTCGTCGGCAAATTTGAGTCGTCCGATTGTCTAAAACGACTAAAATCCGATAGTGTTTCAAACCTTCACGTTTATATCGTTTAATGGTTGCGCGGTTTATGATTGCTGTCGCGTCCGTTCGGACAAGCGTTTCAGCCCTCGAGCGTGCCACATTGAACTCTTTTCGTATTTCTCGAGCCATTTCGTGTGGACTATCGCCACGAATAAAACCTTGACGGAAAACTTTCTTCAAGCTATCCGCTAGCGTGTCAGTATTCCCCCAAAGTTGCTCGGAATAGTTCCGGCCGTTGAAGGGTGTTTTTATAACTTCTTCAAACGCTGGACGATTAACTGCGCCAGTACGCCCGCCGTGTGCCTTTTTATAAGCATATTCCGCAACGTCATATAGATACTTTTCAAAACTCTTATGAAGCGCCCCAGCAAGCACGCCAGCGCGATAGACTGCTTCAGCGTGTAAGGCTTCGATTCTAATCGCTCGAGCTGCCGAATATTGTTCGTTTAAACGGTTTAACAATTCCGGATTGTTTTTAGCTTCTTCGCGATACTTCCGAGCATTTTCCACATAATCGCTTAAATCTTCACCCCTCAAGCGCTTCATAGCGTCTTGATAGGTCATTTCGTGATTTTCAGCGTATTTTGTATAAAAGTCAAAAATCGCTCTTTGTAGCTTCACCGACTGCGCCCGATAAGTTTTTTCTAACTCAGCAAAAAAATCAATATCTTTTCGGTCAACGTACTCGAATATCTCTCGAGCGCGTCCCGTCCAGTATTCATCATGGCTTGTTAGATTCTTCAGTTTGTTCATCCGCTACCTCGTTTTCTTGTGTGATTCGTGGTAACATTTCAAGCGTTTTTTCCGTGTCTTCCTTCAGTCGTTTCAATTCCGTTTCAGCATTGACTCCAGTCACGCGCTCAAGAATTTCGACAATAGTCTGTTCACTTACCACGCCATAGAGATTCTTAACGATTGCCACCATTTCATTATTATTTTGTGGAAGGTTCGGAGTGAATACGATATCGGTTTCGTTGATAAGGGCATAATTTCCTGAATCATTCCCCTTAATTTTCCAGATATTGACCGCTAGCCGTAAGCGACGCATAAGCCCCTTTTCAAACAAAAGCTCTTGCTTACCGCGATAGTTATCCGCTGCCATCATCTTATATTTCATCGCTTCGCCCGATTGAACCCCTCCGAAGTTGTTATCGGTTGTGTCTGGTGTGAAAGTGAAGCGTAAGATATCATTCACCAGCCGTTCTTTATAGGCTTCCGCTCCGGCTGTATCGTACGTTTTAACTAAGTAATGAGCGGATGGCGAAGAACCTCCCGGAATAGGGTTATCGTCAAGAACTAAGATTTTTGCTTTCTTGAACGACTGCGAAACAGCCAGACGACCGTTCGGATTGATTCGACCATCTTCTAAAAAGTCTTTATCATCAACACCAGTAAACGGATTGCCTGAGATAACCAGTAAGGCCTCGTTACTATCTTGCTGGAAGTTTGCCAATTCCGATTGTGATAAGTCGTAAGCGTCGATAGAATCTAGCACGGCTTCAAACGCTCCGGTTCGGTCTGTGTTATTGCTAAACTCGTTCACCGGTACGCCATTAAAGAAATGCTCGCTTGTTTCTTTCAGTCGAAGCGTGTCCGCTTCCAGATTATCGTCCACATACTCGTATATAGCATTGTCAGTATATACTTTCACAAAATCGCGTTTGTGTCCGTTTCCGTAACTGATAGAGTAGTAATTGACTGCCATCAAAGAACGCTGTTCGTAACTATCATCATAAATGACAAAAGTTTGTTCCGGGTTCATTCGATAGAGTTTCACCCAAACGCTACCGTCCACATCCTGAAACGTATTCAGAAGCTCGTAAGCACGACCATAAATAGCTAAATCTGTTTTGATTGCCACATTATGCTCTTGCTCGTTGTTTTGTTTGCTAAAATTATCGATTAAGGCTTGAATTTCTGCGTTTTCGTTCTTGTATTCGACCGGATTCCCGAGCATATACCCTTGTTCAAAAACAGTAATATATTTCGCCCAATCGCTCGCGATTCGATTATCTGCGCTGTATTTATCGCTTTTCTCGTCACGATATTTGATATTATTATCAGCCAGATAATATCGTTTCAGTTCTTTCAAGCGGTCCAGTTGTTCCGCTCGGTGAGTTCCGACGAAATTTTTCAGCCGTGCAATCCATTTCTGACTTTCAAAATCGATCGTTTCAAAATCTTCGATTGTCATCATAAATTGACGGTTGGCGCTCTCGTCAAAACGTCGTCCTTTTAAGAATTTCAATTTCTTTCATTCCTCCTTTTAGAAATAGTATTGCGCGCTTTCCATACGTTCTTTAACCGTGCTGCTCGTATCGTAAACGTGCTGTGAATAAATCGCATATCTCACCGCGTCAAGAACGTCGTCATGCTCTTTGACCGGTTCACCCGTTCGCTCGTTCCAAACGTACTGATATATTTCATCTTTGAACTTGCGTACCTTATTTGAAACAACAAAAAAGCGACCAGCCTTCATCAGCTTAGCCACTTCTTCAATACCAGATAATACAGACTTGTAAGCATTAAAACACTTTAGCCGTTCGCGGTTGAATCGTCCGACGTGCTCGGGACGTGCCGAGTCAGCCCAGAAGAAGATATCACCATACCGCGCTTTTATATCTTTTGCAAGATCCACCCAGAAGTCAATTTCTTTGTACTGGTGCGCGTGCTCCTCCAAAATATACACATCACCGGCCTCGGTTTGACCGACGACCACGATAGAGCCGTAATGCTCATATCCCCAGTCAACTCCAGCATAGACTTTGATAATATCATCTGGAGCGTTATCGATATACATGTTCTCTTTGAAGTCACGATATACCGCACCTTCACCAATCACCCAACGCCCGTATATACCGCGTTCAGTAAACATACCGGAAGGCGTCGTTGCGATCAAGTTATCGACATATCGTTGATTCAAGAATGTATTATCAAAAATTGTAAAATGATTGGCAAGTATTTTCTCACCGTCTGCCTTGTCGATATAATCAACTTTCAGCCAATGCTTCGGATGGTCCGGGTTGGTATCGCATATAATACGCGCACCGTACCCCGAACAACGTTTTAAAATTTCGTCAAATACCTCTTTATTCGCCAACGTCGCCTCGTTGACGTATGCCCCGAATGCTGTCATACCACGGATGGCTTTTAAACCCGCTATCGAGCCCGTAAACGTCGTCACGACATAAACTCCGAAAAGTGTAAAATTCCCGTGTCTATCAAAACGGAATTCGTGCCCGTAAGCGTCTGTGATCTCGCGCAATATGTTTGTTTGAAGCGTCCCAGACGATACCGCTCCTAAGATATACATCGGCGTTTGAACCCCGACTTTTGCAGCGTTCTTTTTAACGCGCTTCAATTCCATTAAAAATAGATCATTGTCGAGCTTAGTCTTACCAGCACGAACCGCGCCGTGGTTTATCATCATGTACCAATCACGGGCAAGGGAACGCCTCAAGATTTTAATTTGTTTGTCCGTGTAGAGTCGTTCAAGTGCCATCTTGAATCACCCCTTCCAACTTATCGAAGTAATCAGCCATGATATCCTCAGAAGCAACCCCGCCTTCAAGTTGCTGCTCGCGCTTCTTATTCTCGAGTTGCATTGCCTTAACGCGTTCTTTTTGCTCTTTCTTATCAAGGCTGTCTTTCGTGCCCTCGTTACCGTTCATCTTAGCCAGAAGCTCAATCGCTCGCATATCACCCTTTAAGGCTTTTTGCAAAAGAACCGTCACGACTGCCGTCTGATTTGTAGCGCTTAAGCCCTTTTCTTCGAGCGTTTCTTTAAGCTGTGGACTGAAGACGTCCATTGCTAAAATCTCGTTGACTTTCTTTTTTAAGTCTGCTTTTTCCCTTCGAGCTTTCCCGGAGGCGATACCGCCTTTTCTCTGAATTTCCCTTTGCTCGTCCTTTGTTCGCTCGTTAAGTGGAATCAAGTTTTCGTTCGACATCGCCTCCCCTCCTTACTGTTTAATTTGTTTTAGAATGGTAAGTTCGACGGCGAAATATAACCACCGCCACTTAATTTTGTATAATCACTTGTTCCGATATTCCCGACCTTCTTCTTGTCGTATTTATAACCAAACTTGCTAGCGTTCTTGCGAAGCCACCAATCTGAACCTTGGTCGTATGACATTTCTTTAGGCCATTTCGCATTGTTTACCGCTTTCGTGAATCCTTTAGCGTCGAATTTTTGAGTTTTCTCAAAATGATAATAACTGTCTTTATTCGTTGCAATGATTCCTTTTCTGTTTGAACCAGCGGTATTTAAAAGATCAGCTTTTGAAAAATTTCCTCCGCCCGGGTGATTGTGTACAACTGTATGCCCAGCCCCAGCTATTATACTAACGCTATGAGCGTTGCCGATACGGTACGAATGAGCGAACCCCTGATCGTCAACCGATACCGCGTATTCACGTTTCGCGCTTCCATAATCATTTATAAATTTACTGACGACTGAATCTAAATTTTGACTTCTCCCGCCATAGTTAAACGGCGCCGGATTCGCGGAATACGATTTGTCCTCTCCATCTTTTGCACTCGTAAAACCTCCGCCTAATTCGCCCTTACTACCTTTTCCACTTTTGCCGGAACTTGCACCATGGCCACCAGAAAAGATATTAAACTGAATCCCGTCAAGCAAGGCATTTACTTCTTTATCTGCCACCACTTCTTCAACGTTTTCAAAAAAACGCGATTCACCAGTCGTTACATTATACAATTCCAGATCGCTATAAAGATAATAATCTCCTAAATTTATCATGTTTAAATACTTTTCAAATAATTCTTTTAGCTTTTTAGCTTCCATGTTTCATCCTTTCTGTCGTTACATTTTCAAAATAATGTACTTCAATATCTCCATAATCATATTCGACTTCACCGCCATAAACTAATAGCCTTTTCGGTTTTAGCAGCTCGATCATAACGTTCATCCCGTCTTTCCATATTTCAAATTGTTCTTCATTTTGTTTAACGCCGATTGTACTAATCGCAAGTGTAGCGCCTACCGGCAACCCGTCAAAACAAAATGAAAAGCTATCCGAATACGCCCACGATACCGTCGGTATAACTGTATAACCGTAACGTTGCATAACTTGACCGATTAACCTCGAGCGGTAAACGTTCCATACTTGCATAGCCACCGGCATATCAATATATAAGCTAAAGTCCGGCGTTAGCACGCAATCAAATTGACTTAATTTCTCAATATAAAATTCCGGACGTTGCCAGATTCTCTCAAATTGATAATCGTCAAGGAAGAAATGAACGCCCGCTTCATAATCGGGCTTGTTTAAAACGTAATTAAACCCTTGTAACTTTTTAGGGATATGATCCACCGGTTCAAGGATAGGCATTTCAAAACGCCCTTCAGTTTTTTCGGGCTCGAATAAATCGAGATTGTACTGATTGATTGTTGTTTCTCTATGAAATTCCCCTTCATCCTCTTTTGGTGTATCATCCGAAAAACCGAAGTCCACCTCCGAAAACTCGAATCCGTATTCACTCATATCGACGGTGAAGATATCTTCTAATTCCGCGCTTAATAAATCAGCGTCGAATCCCGTATCAATATTCAGCTTATTATGCACCAAGATATAGGCCTTCTTTTGGTCTTCGGACAAGTGAGATAATCGAATAGCTTCCACTTCATCATATCCGAGCTGCTTTAAGGCCTTCAATCTTCCGTGTCCTTCAATTAAGACGTTATTTTCATCTATCGCGATAGGATCATTATTTCCGAATTCGAGGATTGATTTTTTTATTTTTTCAATTTGTTCTTGCGGGTGTAATTTCGCGTTATTTTCGTATTCCACCACGTCAGAAATATTTATTGTTTCAATTTTCATATAAGCACCAAAAAACAGCCCGAAAAGGGCTGTCGAGTAGAATGGAAAGGTTGACAAGGAAAACTCATGAAAAACCTTGTCGAAGCGGACGGGCGGAATCGAACCGCCTGAAAATATAAAATAAAATTAAATCAAAGGAAGATATGCACTTACTCTATGTTTGGTAAAAAAACGATTAAATATAAAGGAATCCGTTAAACCTTTCGCCCGCGTATGAAGCGCATTGATACGCTTCAAAAAAACTTTTTTTCGTTTTTCTCCTGATAATACAATTTTATCACCTTTTTTCGTGCATTTTTCCCAACTTTTAGCGACTTTTTAAAAAAATACTTGTATATTTCTTTTCTAGTCCTTCAAAAAAAGGTTTGATAATATGACGATAGACCGAATTTTTCGACATAAAAAGCTCAAGTGCCACTCCTTCAACGTTCTTCGAGCGTGATACATAAAGAGCCTTGATTGCTTCCCAATTTGTAGCCCCGCACTCCGCCTTGTATTCTTCAATCGCTTGTGTTAGCGTATAGAGTCGAATCAACTCTGGATCATTTTCTTTCATGATAACATTTTTCAAGGCTTCGGGAGTATTCTTTGCGGTCTTACTTTTGATATACCAGTTTTCGTCAAAATTTTGATACGGGAAAGTAATTTCTTCGATACGTTCTTTTATTTCCTTATCGAATGGATAGCGTCTAAGCGCGTCTATTAAATATCCGTATCGTGTTTCAATTCTCAAACTTCCCACCTTTCTAGCCTAATAGCTTTTAAAATTCTTTTTGATAAATATCGAAGACGCCTTTCTTTTGTGATTCTCTATAAGCAATCGCTCCTTCTTTCGTTTGAAATTCGACTTCTTCAAACGGTGACGTTCGATTATATTCCATCCTAGTTGTCTTCAAATATTTTCTTACAATCCAAACTTTCAAAGTTTCACCTCGTCCCCGATTTTAATTTTTTGATATTTCTGTTCATTTATCACAAAAACATTATCATTTATCGTTATCGTGTATAAGCTGCCTATTTTCTTCTTGTCGCTTACGATTCCTTTTATTCCTGATCCTTGATTATCAGCGTAATAGACAAGTAAAGGTTTTTCTTGTTGGTCTATAATCGACCGCTGCATAAACAGCATGCAAGTCGTGAGCAAGGCATAGCCAATTAAGAAGCGTTTCATTCCCTGATTTCTCCCGTGATTTCATTTCGCTCAACTCTTAACTTAAAGCAGTCATTGTTGCCTGTGTGAAATATTGTAATCTCTTCGCCCCATTGACTTCTTGTATATGGATATCTGTTTGGTCGTTTCATATTCATCACCACAAAACACCACCATTCAATTTATTGAATTCTTCTTTGGTAAATCCCTGACTAATAGTTATTTCAAAGTTTTTTAAAGAAATATCGCCAGATTGTAATTTACTTACATCAATATTCCCAGATTTTTTTACACTAGCGTTTGGAATAAAAGTTTCAACAACTCTTCCCATCGCTGTAAAAGTATTTCCTCCATCTGTGCTTAATTTAATGCCTATGGGGTAACTGTTATACATTCTACGAAACTTCATAATCAATCGTTTTCGTTTTTTATTTAGTGACATCACTCCACCTCCCTAACTTCAATACCCGGACAATCAAACACCCAACCAAGATTTGCTTTCTCTAACTCAATTTTTGTAAACGCACTTTCATACTTAAGAGAGAAATATATACGTCCATTACCGTCTTTTGCAAAGTAGTGTTTTGTTGCTTTAATCTTGACCGTATACTTCGGTTCTTTATCGACCTCGTAGCCGTCAAGTATGGCTTTTATTAATCTTTTTCTGTTTTCAAAATCCCAAAATTCCTCACTCAAACCTCTAAGTTCTAAGCCGTCATTATTCGTTAAACGATAACCAAAACCGACTCTTGAAATATAATATAAAGCCTTTGTAACATCACTTCTGTGGTTTAAATTAAACGTTTCAAGGAATTTCGCTTCTTCCTCAGACACTTTGACTTTCTGCGGTTCGTCTAATTCTCTGACTAGACCTAAAACTAATTTCTTATCAATCCAAGGTCTGTTTTCTTGCGTTATGTGCTGGTAAGGCTTCGATTTTTTCAATCAATTCTTTATATTTCATTCCGTCACTTCCTTTAATTCCACCATAGGGTTATTCAGTAACCAATCGAGATTTTTCGCTTTAATTTCATCGATCGTAAAAGTTTGTTTAAACTCGACCGTATAACGCGTTTCATCTTCAATCTCTATGATATACGTACCCCGTGTCTTCTTTTCATTTTTCGTTGTAGCGATCAAGCTCCTTAACGTCCGAATATTCGCTCCCGTTTCATCTGCAATTTCTTGTAAAGTCCCGACTGCTGTTAACTCGTCTTTTCGGTAATATGCAAAAGTACGGACCTTCATCGGTGAGCCCAATAATTCGACGTCTGTCACCTTAAAAAAATCGCAAAGAGTTTCAATTCCGAATTGACTCGGTAAGCGTGTGCCTCTGAACCATGAAATAACTGTATTGTAAGCATACCCGATCTTGTCTGCTAAGTCTGTTTTTGCAAGCCCTTGTTCTTCTGTGAATTTTTTCAGATTCTCCCGAAAGTGTTTTTTTTGCTCGTTGTCATATTTCACTAGTCCCATTCTCTACCTCTTTCTTCTTGACTGATATTTCGTACAATTGATCTTTAATTGGTATTACGAAATTATCTTCAGTCAATTGTTTGTTATCTTGTAACCGTTTAACAAGTCTCGCGCATAAAGCACCAAGCGCTTTTTGTGGATCAAACTTTTTTAGTTTATCTTGTTCCATTTCTTCCAAAATTTCAAAATAAGTTTTTTCTTTCATGTTTTCGCTCCTTCCGCTTGAGCTTCTAACCATTCAAATAAGAGCCCGAACTGCTGCACGACTAGATCGTTATCATTGTACTTTTTACAAATTTCAGCAATCGAGGACGCCACCCAATGCCAATACCGGTCTGAACCGAATCCGGCTAGTTGCGCCATCTGGTTACTTCTAGCCATCCACTCCGGAACTTCCACGCTAAAGAAATGTATGTAATTCATCGTTCCATTCCTCCACTCTTACATAGATTCCGACAATCTTCGCCCAGAACTTTTCAGAAATTTCGCTAGCCACTTGAGCGTCGTCGTTCCAATAGCCGACTTTCGTCATGCAATCTTTAAATAGCTTTTGTAAATTGTCTGTGTCTGGTTTCGTCGTTTTATATTGCCCGTCGTGTGCTCCTTTTATCATCGGAAAGCACCACTTGACGGTCAGACGAACCGCGCCTTGTATTTTATCCGGGGGAACGTGTCGCGCAAGCAAACCTTCAAATTTTGCTCTTGCATTTTGCAATTCCACCGGTTCATAAAATACCGGCTTGCCATTTCGGACATTTACCTTTTTTTGCTGGTGTGTCGTTGTTGGAATTTTTTCCATCGGTAAAAAGAATTCAATCATATTATTCGTCCTCGTAAAATACAAATATCATGACGTCTTCACCTAAAGTTTCGATCTCGGTATTAACCCAAACCTTTTTTTCTTTTTCTAGCCATTCCAAAAAAAGATTGACTTCCGTTTCAAATTGTGAAAAGAATCTCACGTTCGACTTAAAAAATTTTACTTTCATATTCTACCTTTTCTTTTTAGTTTTTTATTTTAGCTTTTCCATACGCGCTTTTGTCAAAGATGAGATAAAGGATAAAGGGGCGGAGCTTGAGCCCCTTTTCCTTTTCTCTTTGACTTTACGAAGGAAAAGTCCTTTTAATATCCTTGAAAAGGATATAGGCTGTTTTTTTCCGGAAAAATACTAGACTTTTTCCTATTTTTCCAATTTCGGAAAGAAAAGAAAAATACTGGACTTTTTCCAAAACTGGAAAAGAAAAATACTGTATTTTTCCTAAGAATTCTTCTAGTATTTTTCCTATTTTTCCTTTTCTTTTATAGGAAAAACAATGCCTTTTTTGATATCAAAACCGTCATGCTCACGGATATAATTCTCGACTGATTTTGTCGATTTTAGTCCTAAATATTCTTTTAATTCATTCACGGTTACGGGTGAAGAACCGTCAAAAAGTGCCGAGTAAGCCGTTTCTAATTTCTCATTTCGTTCTTTCTGATTTTGTTCTTTTGACTTCCGTCCCTCTTGTCCTTTTTGCCACATAGGCTTTTCACCGTCAAGCTGGATATCCGCAAGAATTCCCGAATCGTCTAAGAAATGCACCGGATAAGAGAACCACATATTCACCGGCTTAAACTTCGCGAACTCTCGAAGTGTACCTTCAACGCGCCACGCTGTCGATATTTCAATCGCTCGACGTGTATCATTGATTTTATCAACGTACGAAGCACGTTCTAACACGTCTGGAATTCCCTTTTCAAAGTGTGCTCTCATGCTGCTAGCGTTATATAAATCGTCAAGACTTACATATTGCTGATAATATGTATTATTCTTTTCTTGTAAGGCTTCTTTATAAATTCTGCAAGCCGTATGATTGATTCGTTGTGTGTATAATTCTTCTGTGACTTCTAGTTCCACTAAGTCAATCAACGCGTCTGGATCTCGAGCAAACACTCCCGAACCACTAGCACGGTCCATTGATTTTTTACCACTCTGCGAACCTTTTGAATGGTGATGACAATAAATAACCGAGCACCCGAGCTCTGTCGCTACTTTATCGAATTGATTGGTAAAGTGTGCCATCTGGTCCGCGCTGTTTTCGTCACCCGTCAAGACTTTATAAATCGGATCAATGATAACCGCTATATAATTCTTTTTGAGTGAACGTCGAATTAATTTCGGTGCTAGCTTATCCATCGGTACGGTCTTACCGCGCAAGTTCCAAATGTCGATATTTTGTAGGTTGTTCGCTTGCAATCCCATCGCCTCGTAAACATCGCGGAAGCGGTGCAAGCATGAAGCGCGATCTAATTCAAGATTGACGTATAGAACTTTTCCTTGCGTACAATTCCAATTCAGCCATTTTCGACCTTCAGCAATCGCGATTGACATTTCAATCAAGCTAAACGACTTCCCAGCTTTTGACGGTCCAGCTATCAGCATTTTATGGCCTTGTCTTAGAACTCCTTCAATTAATTCAGGGGCTAGCTCTGGAAGATTGTCCCAACTATCAACCAGCCCTTCCGGATCAGGTAAGTCATCGTTCAAGTCTTCGATATACTGATACCATTCTTCCCAATTCCTTTTTCCGATATTGGTATCGACTAAGAATTGCTTTTGTCCGTTTCGCTCGAAGCCCGGCATACGGGACAATCGCGACGGGTTACGATTTTGTGTATCGACTGATATCCCGTTCTTTTGGCATATCTTATATAAGTAGTCAACGCGCTTTCGGTATTCATCATAGTTTCCCGCGTCCACCTTCACGATAGCGTGTAAGGACTTGTTCCCGCTATACACAAGAGCAGCGATAGGAAGTTCAAGTTCCTTATAAATAGCGTTTTGTTTTTCTACGCTCATGCTATCCGATTCGACAAGGGCATATCGGTAGTCGGTCACGTTTTCGTTTTTTGCACCCTTACCATCGAGGGGATTGAAACGAATCCACGCGCCAGCTTCTTGGTGATAATCTCCGAGGACTGCCCCAATATCGCCGTTACATTTACTAAGGGCTTCAATTAACTGTCCGGCTGTCCGGTCATACGCTCCCTTAGTTGGAAGCCATTTTTCAATTTCGCCCGTTTCGTCGTTTACTTTTGGATAGCTTTCCGTGACATATCCGACATTTTCGGACGATTCAAACAAGGCCTCGAGGTATCGGATAATTTCTTGGACTGGATTCCAGTTTGTAGGCTCATGAATCTCTTTACCCTCAATCCAGTTCTTATCAATAACGCGATAATCTCTATCAATGGTATCATTCCAATCTAATTCGTGAGCGCCCTCGCTATCGCTTGAGTATGGATTCACCCATCCGTGATCTTTTGCAAGTTGGACGATTGTCCCACCGGTTACAATCGAGCCCGCTTGTTCGTTGAAAGTGTCCCACTTTTTGAAACATTCAAATTTACGATACCGACTATCATTTTGCGACCAGTTGTCCCAATCCGACGCGGTATATCCTTCATGTTTTAGAGCCATCCCGACGTTTATCCATTCTTGATAGGATAAAACGGCCGGGTTGATATGCTCTAATAATGGCAACAAGTCAAATTCTCTTTCGTTGTTCATTTTACCCTTTCTTTTTTATAACCTTTCCGCTATTGCAGCGATCACATTCACGGTTACGCTGTTGCCCGCTTGTTTGTATAATTGACTATTTGAGTTGACCTCTTGCGCCTTGTCAAAAGCCCAGTCTGGAAAACCTTGTAATCTCCAACATTCACGAGGTGTTAGCTTTCTAATTCTAAAACCATCTGATAAATGATTGTTTTCGTGATAGCTATTGCTAGTTAAAGTAGGAGCGATGTCATGTTCTCCGCCTTTATTATACCCATGACCACGCTGAATAATTTTAGGTTCAAGATTTCCGCCTTGATACGCTCTGATAGTTGGTGCTATTCCGTCTGTGTCATAGACGACTCCGCTCTGGTTATAGTTGGGTTGGATTGTTCCGTATTTTTTTATTTCATTTTCAACGACAACTCCATGCCTATCTTGAGCCGTCAACGTAAACATAGGCTCGCCATCTGTTTTGAACCGTCTGCCATTTTGTCTTTTGTTTGCTCGGTCTGGAGTTAGTACGGGTATAGCGACTTGTTTAGGCTCTTTGTAATCTGTTGCGGTCAACGTTCCGACAATGCCGTTTGCACTATGCACGATTGACCTTGTTCCTTGCCGTGTTCCATTCGGATTTTTAGTGTTACCAACTATTTCTATTTTTGACTGTTGATTATGAGATTTCGCATTTTCTCCGATGATAGGAAAAACGTTTCTGGTACGTTCTCCTCTAAGATGTCCGATAATGAACACTCGCTCCCGATTTTGAGGGACGGAGAAATTTTTGCTGTTAAGCACTTGCCATTCGACATCATACCCCAATCCATCAAGCGCTCCGAGGATTGTTTTAAAGGTGTTTCCTCTGTCGTGGTTAAGGAGTCCTTTGACGTTTTCAAGGAAAAGATACTTAGGTTTGAGAATACTTGCAAACCGTGCAATTTCAAAGAACAAAGTTCCTCGTGTATCTTCAAATCCTCGTCTTGCTCCAGCAATTGAGAAAGCTTGACAAGGAAATCCTCCGCAAATAACGTCAACGTGTCCAATTTTTCTGATTTCTTCGTCTGTGACTGTTGTAATATCATGTAATTCTATTTCTCCCTCTGTGTTGTGGATTGCTTTATAGCTTGCTCTTGCGAACTTGTCAATCTCACAAAATCCAATACATTCATGGCCAGCTGACTCCATCCCTAGACGAAATCCACCAATGCCCGCAAATAAATCTAAAAATTTCATTCTTCCCTTTCTTAACTTGGTATATATTCCCTTGCAATGACGCCTCTTGGTAATCTCCAGCCATTCGCTGCTATTCGGTCAATCATATTTCTAGCACTTTCAAACGACCACATTCCGACGTTTTTAAATCCTCGACTTTCAAGGAAGCGAATCTGTTTCGGTGTAGTCAGCCCCTCACTTTGACGTTTATTCAAACGGTCAAGTAATAAGTTAGCTTTTCCAGCATTCCCGACTTCTTCGGTAAAAATACCGTACTTTTCGAGTGCTCGGAGTTGTTTTTCTGAAGGCGGGGACATTTCCCACCCAAAACTAGGGACATAGCTCGATAGGTCTTCGGCATGAATTGACATTTCAAATTGAAGCGGATCAACAAGCTTTCGTTTCCGCTTTCTCATTTCAGCAAGTTGTTTCGCAAGTGCTTCTTCACGTTCTGCCACGACGTCTTCAGCGCTCTTGACTTCCATCTGCTCGAGGTCAATCACGACTCCCGTTTCTTCTTCCATGTTTTCGACCATCTTTTTAGTCACTTCAGGGCTTTCACAAATTAAATGAGCCGGTCTGCATAGTTCGTGCCGTTCTGTATGCCATAAAAAGTCTAGTAATAAAAGCTCGTCTTTTCCGGGAAATAGACGCGTTCCACGTCCGACCATTTGAGAATAGAGCGCCCGGACTTTCGTCGGTCTTAATACCACCACGCAATCGACTGAAGGGCAATCCCACCCTTCCGTTAAAAGCATAGAGTTACAAAGAACGTTATAGCGTCCCTTTTCAAAGTCTTCGAGCACTTTCGCCCGGTCTTTCGATTCGCCGTTTACTTCAGCAGCTTTAAAGCCCCGCTCGTTTAAGATATCGCGGAATTTTTGGCTAGTCTTTACTAGTGGAAGAAAAACGACTGTTTTCCTATCCTTGCAATATTCGGCCATTTCATCTGCAATTTGTACCAGATACGGATCGAGTGCCGTTCCGACGTCGCTCGCTTTAAAATCACCCGCGGACATTGAAACGCTTGACAAATCAAGGTCAATCGGAATTGTTAAGGCTTTAATTTTGGAAAGATACCCGTCTTTAATTGCTTGTACTAGTGAGTATTCATAAGCTAGACTGTCGAAGTATGATCCG
>ERZ772909.348-NODE-348-length-29667-cov-31.029076_pt1 | contig 29667 bp, 18 predicted proteins | sample MGYA00511137_ERZ772909 | MGnify/ENA primary metagenome ERZ772909 (study PRJEB29015, sample SAMEA2738095) | human oral metagenome | biome: human oral; feature: human-associated habitat; material: saliva | place: China | collected 2270 ... | reverse complement strand
AGAGTTTTATTTACGTGTAAGTAAAACTTTATTTACGTGTAAGTAAAACTCTACTTACGTGTAAATAAAACTCTACTCACGTGTAAATAAAACCATTTGAGACTGAAGAGAACAATACGATAGCATAAAGAAAATGTTACGAGACGCAACTAACAATGTTATGCAAGCATAATTGCGCATTGCGTTTTAACCCAAACAAACTATTAGCAGTATGGCATATTTTAAATTTTTGTTGAGCAGATAGCTTTTCTTTATACTGAAGGTATAGCAGATTAGAACAAGTTTGAAAGGCAAGTAAAATAGCCGACAAGAAAACGAAAAATAGCAAGAAATATAGAAAGAATGGTGTAAACAAAAATATGATAATATTATAGTTTAATAACCAATAAAGGTTAAATGCCGCTTTAAGTTCGAATAAATGAACAATTATATTGACGAAACGGCAACTTTTACATATAAAAAAGAAACTATTATGAATAATAAGACAACAGCCTGTTAGCACAAAAGCAATATTTTTGCATTCGTAAATTCTACTATTCCTATTTGAGTTTAGGAAGATTTGGAAGCAATTTAAACGAAGATATAATGTAAAGAGGTTGCAAACACCTTGACACACTATAGAGAAACAAATTATAGAACCGTCCGATTAAGGGCACAAAGCCACACAACGAAAGTAACAGTAGGCTTAATATACCTTATTATATAGATAATTGAAACTATCGTATAGATTAATTGGAACTGTGATATAGATTGATTGGAACTCTAATATAGACGAGGAAAGAAAAATATAACTTACTATAATAGCACATCATGAAGAAAATTAGATTTATGCTTTTTGCATTGCTTGCAATGTTATATGCAACTAATGCAAGCGCCCTAATTGTGGGCAACAAGATTACAAGAGATGGCATTACGTACGAGGTTACGTTTATGGACGTAGCACACGATGGACATCCCGCTAGGTACGAAGCGAAATTTGTTTCGTCTAACTTATCGGGAGCACTCACCATTCCATCTACCGTAATGGACGAAAACAACCAGTACACGTTCAATGTAACTGCTATTGATGCCAACAGTACGGTGCCCAATGCCACATCTGTTTCAATACCTAACAGTGTAACTACTATTAATGCAAATGCATTTAAAGGAAACAACATTACAAGTATCACCATTCCATCTACCGTAACAGACATTAAAGACGGTGCATTTTCGCAAATGAAAGGCTTAACATCTATAAATGTAGAAAGCGGAAGTGCAAAGTATTCGGCAACAGATGGAGTGCTTTACGAGAATAGAAGCGAAGGAAAGTTTTTAATTAGCTATCCTGTTGCAAAACAAGGAACAGCCTACGGTGTAGGCGGAGAAGAGTTTACAGTACCCGAAGGTGTTGTTGGCATTGCAACAAATGGCTTCCAATGTGCAGCAACACTTACGCGCATAAATCTCCCAACAACGCTAACTCAGCTTCCTACCACCAACGAGGCTAATGGGTTTACCAGTGCAACCAATCTAAAAGAAATAAAAGTAGCCAGTGGTAACACAGCTTTTAAAGATATTGATGGTGTTGTTGTAACAAGCGATGGCAAGAAACTTATTGCTTATCCTAACAATAAAGGCGGTATTGTAGACGCTAACTACGATGCGCCAACATCTATAGACCCTACACATGCAAAGGCTAAAGGAAACTATTACGAAATTCCTGCTGGTGTAGAAACAATAGCAAAGGGTGCATTTGCACAAGTTCAAACCATTACAGCCGTAAAACTTAAAGATGTAAAGAAGATTGAAGAAGGTGCATTTTATTCTGTACGCAATCTAAGAAATGTAGAAATATCTGCTTCGGTACAAGAGATTGCTGACGGTGCTATTAGCGGAACACCCGACCTTTTAGGTTTAAAAGTAGATGCAGGAAATCCTTATTACACAGCTGATGCAGAAGGCGTAGTGTACACAAAAGACTTTAGCGAATTGGTTCTTTACCCATCTGGTAGAACAGGAGAATACACAACACACCCTAATACAAAGAAAATTCGCAATCGTGCATTCTATTATGCGCAGAAATTAACTAAGATAACATTCAACTCTGGTTTAGAAGAAATAGGAAACGATGTATTTCAGGGTGCGGCTTCTTTAAAAGAAATAGAATATGAGCCTACGGCTACACTTAAAAAGATTGGAACATTTGCTTTCTATGGAACAGGATTAGAGAAACTCACAATTCCAGCTTCTGTAGAAGAAATTGGTTGGAGTGCTTTTAGTCCAACTAAGCTAAAGAGCGTAGAGGTAGAAGCTAACTCTAATTTAAAGACCATTGGACGCGATGCGTTTGCTAATAACCCAAACTTAGAAGAGTTTAAATTCTTAGGCGAAACAAAGCTGGAGACCATAGAGACAGGTGCATTTAAAGGCAATACAAAGTTAAAGGAGTTTACCATACCAAAGACAATAAAGACTATACAACGTGGTGCGTTCGATGGTAATTCGTCAATGGAGAAGGTTACTTTTGAAGAACCTTCAGTTATTGAAACTATTGGCGAAGGAGCTTTCCAAGGAGCAAGTGCTTTGAAAAGAATAGAACTTCCTGTTTCTGTAACTACTATTGAGAAAGATGCATTTAACACTTGCAAGAGCTTAACAGAGATTGTTATTCCAAAGAATGTTAGCAGTATAGACCCAACAGGCTTCCAGGAATGTGCAAAGCTAGAGAAGTTTACAGTAGACAAGAACAATGCTACTTATTCTAGCGTTGATGGATTCTTACTTAGCAAAGATAAGAAAGTGTTGAAAGCATTCCCACCTGCAAAGGCTAATACCTATTACACCTTGCTACCTCCAACACTTGAAGAAATTGGTACGCAAGCTTTCTACTACGTACAAGAGTTAGAGAATATTACCATACCAGAGAATGTTAAGAAGATAGATAAGTTTGCTTTCGACCGTACTGCAAAGTTAAACACCATTGCATTCTTAGGAAAAACTCCTATCACTGACATCGACCCATCGGCATTCAATCCTGCCAATGTTAATACACACGACATTCAAATAAGCATTCGTAAAGAAGCACTAGCAGCCTTTGCCGCCGATCACTTCTGGGACAAATTTAAGCAAGTGGGCATTTCGTTCTTTAAAGAGACAAACGGACAGGGCTATGGCTCTACTGAATTCTTCCCATTATCTAATAAAGCTGTTATGGTGGTTGATGTGAAAGCAGATGTGTACACCTACGTTGTGCCAAATACAGTGGAGAATGCAGACGACCATGACAAGATGTACGAAGTGCGTCTTTGGGGCGACTATGCAATGAAACAGAACACAACAAACATAAAGGAGATTGTTTTTAGAAATACGCTCGACTATGTAGGGCTTGATGCTTTCAAAAAAGCAGACGGCACATCTACTGTAGAAAGCATATTCTTTACAAGCCTCAACCCTACAAAGGATATGAGTTCTACCAAGTGGGAATATGGAAACACTTATAGTGAATTTAACCCTAACTTGAAGATTTATGTAAAGAAGACTGCTCTTACACACTATAAAGACGAAGATCACGAGCACGCTGGTTGGGAGCGTTACGCTTCACAAATAAGCTATAAAATACCTTATATTGGTGCTGCCGGTGCGCCTGCAATAGCTAAAAAGTATGGTACGTTCGCACGCGAATTCGATGCAGACTTTAGTATCTATAATACAGAAAATGGCTCTGGCAAAGTAGCTGCTTTTATAGCACCAGTGCGCGTTGATGCTGGTGGTGGCGATTATGGTAATGCTACCTACCATGTGAAAATGACAAGTGTAGACGAAAACGGTGGTGTAAGTGGAAACTATAGCTATATACCTGCCGAAACTGGTACTCTTCTGAAAGTTATGGATGCTGAAGCTCTACCAACCGATTTCTACTATGCCATTGGTGAAGAAGATGCAACACCACATACCATTACTAATAATATGATGTACGGAGTTACCGTTCGCGATAAGGCTATTGCAGTGGGTGCAGACCCAATATATGTTATAGCTGCCAACCATGGCATCTTTATGAAGGTAACAAGTGCACTGAATATGCCTGTACATAAAGCATACGCTAAAATTAGCGGCGTACCAGCAGGTGCAAAAGTTGCTTTCGTGTTCGATGATAATAACGAAACAACTGGTATTACAACTGTTAATAACACTGCAAACGGAACAACAGGACAGAATGTTTACTACAATTTAAACGGTCAGCGCATAGCAAAACCGCAACACGGAGTATACATTGAAAACGGCAAAAAAGTTATTGTTAAGTAAGAAAGGAAATATTATGACACACAAAGAGTATACAACACCGTTAACTAATATAAATATTCTCGCTATAGAGAACCTTATGATAACAGCCAGTCCTGGTGTTGGTGGACCATTTCCTTCAGGCGGTACCGTTGGAGCGAAGCCTACAACTTTCGACTACAACGAAGATGAGGGAGACGATAATGACGATCCATATTGCACTAATTGGAGCAAATAGGGAGGCACCAAATAACAAAACGCATAGAAGTCTATAAAGAGTTTAAATGTTCTAACCAAAATCATTAGCTGAATATAGGCATAAACTATGCACCATAGAAGCTCGCAAGCTATAAAAAAAATGCTTGCGAGCTTTTTCGTATTATTGCACAAACAAATGTGTAAAAACACCACCAATAGCTTACAACATTATAGCTACATTCGTATTGCCTCATTCAATATTTTGAATTACAACACTAAAGCAAACTATCTTTGCAACATACAGAAACACCTAACAACATATCTCTTTTTAGATGCTCATAACAACACTTACATTAAAATATTACAGAATGGAGAAGAACATATTCATCATCTTAATAAACATCTTTTACGTATTATAATATAACCCAATAACGGCTGTAGCTTGTTATGATATCTAATTTGCAAATAATAGACATCTAAAACGAAACTGACAGATATCTGAAACGAAACTGACAGATATCTGAGACGAAGCTGACAGATATCTGAAACGAAAGCAACACAAACATCTGAATATTCCATTTAGTTTGTGTGTAAATTGTAGATATTACTTATAAGCTATCCACCAATATCCTACAATGCTCATTTTTCTTAAATTTCTCCATACATTTATATTATATTCACAACAAAAATTGTAATTTTACACCCAAAATAAAAACCAATGATATTAAACCCTAAGCAAAATGGAACAAAACGAACAGAACGAAACGGCTAAAAAGCCAAAGCAGATATTGCCCAACGGTATAATTTGTCTGCTAATCATTATTGCCTTATTCGGTAGCATAGGCTGGGTAATGGGCGTTGCCCCAATGCTTAACACCATAATGCACACAGCACACGACTTGCTATTGAACACTTGTTTCTACCTAATGGCAATCTGTGTACTTACAGGCGCCTTAGGCAAACTCCTTGTGGAATTTGGCGTAGTAGACCTTATAGAGAAAATTCTACGCCCATTAATGCGCCCGTTATTTCACCTTCCAGGCGTAGCATCGCTCGGAGCCATATTAACATTCCTTTCAGACAACCCTGCAATTATAACATTAGCACAAGACAAACACTTTAGCAGATACTTTAAAAAGTACCAATACATATCGCTCACAAACTTTGGAACCGCATTCGGTATGGGACTTATTGTTATTGTATTTATGCTGGGACAAGGCTATTTTGCAGAACCACTAATAGGCTTTGTTGGTGCTTGTGTAGGGTGCATTGTTTCAACACGGTGTATGCAGCACTTTGTAATAAAGGCGTATCCACAGTATCTCACCGAAAACGCACTCGATGCAGAAACATTCGAAAAACAAGTAGAACGCCCACTACACGAAGAAGAGAAATCCGTATTTCTACGCACACTTAATTCGCTGCTCGATGGAGGTAAAACAGGTGTAGATGTAGGCGTAGCCATTATTCCTGGAGTGCTTATTATATCTACCCTCGTAATGATTCTCACATTCGGTCCAAGTAAAAGCGGTGAATTTACAGGTGCTGCCTACGAAGGCATAGCCGTATTACCCAAAGCAGCCAACTATTTAAATTGGCTATTAGAACCTTTATTTGGTTTTACCGACCCACACCAAGTAGCCTTTCCCATTACAGCACTCGGAGCAGTGGGAGCAGCATTAAGTCTTGTTCCAAACTTTCTTTCGCACGGTTGGATAGACGGAAACGCTATTGCAGTATTTACAGGCATGGGTATGTGTTGGAGTGGTTTTCTTAGCACACACACAGCGATGCTTGATACAATTGGATACCGCGAACTAACCTCAAAAGCCATTCTTTCTCACACCATAGGAGGTTTTGCAGCAGCATTAGTAGCACATTGGGGCTATTTGCTATACACTATGCTCTTGTAAATGTAAATGCCATAAGCAAAACAATAAAAAGATAGCTGATAAGTGTTAATATTTTGTGTATTCTAAGTTTTTTATTATCTTTGCAATCTATAAAAATAGGTATTAAAGGAATAAAAATGATTATGGGAAAAAAAGCACTTTTGATGATTCTCGATGGCTGGGGTCTCGGGAAACATGGTAAAGGAGATGTTATTTACAATACACCAACACCTTATTTAGATTATTTAAATGCAGTCTCATCGCACTCACAGCTACAAGCATCAGGCGAAAATGTAGGTTTACCAGACGGTCAAATGGGCAATTCGGAAGTTGGTCACCTTAATATTGGTGCTGGACGAGTTGTATATCAAGACTTGGTAAAGATAAATAAAGCTTGCGAAAATGGCGATATACTGAAGAACAAAGAAATAATTAGCGCTTACAGCTACGCACAAAAAACAGGCAAGAAGTTGCATCTTATGGGCTTAACTTCTACAGGTGGCGTACATTCTTCGCTAAACCATCTGCACAAATTAATAGAAATAGGCAAAGAATATGGCTTAAAAGAAGTTTATGTACATTGCTTTATGGACGGTCGTGATACCGATCCTAAGAGTGGCGCAGGCTTTATTGCCGATATTCAGAAAACTTGCGATGCCAATGGAGCACACATAGCATCTATCGTTGGTAGGTTCTATGCAATGGATCGCGATAAACGTTGGGAGCGAGTAAAAGAGGCTTACGATCTGCTGGTTGAGGCTAAAGGAAAACAAGCCACCAATATGGTAAAGGCAGTAGAAGAGAGTTATGCCGACGGAGTTACCGACGAGTTTATTAAACCCATTAACAATGCTAACGTAAATGGAACAATAGGCGAAGGCGATGTAGTTATCTTCTTCAACTATCGTAACGACCGTGCAAAAGAACTTACTTACGTTCTTACACAACAAGATATGCCAGAGCAAGGTATGCACACCATAAAGGATTTGCAATACTATTGTATGACTCCATACGATGCTAGTTTTAAGGGTGTACACATTCTGTTTCCAAAAGAGAATGTAACTATGACGCTTGGCGAATACCTAAGTAAATTAGGTAAAAAGCAATTGCACACAGCTGAGACAGAGAAATATGCACACGTAACTTTCTTCTTTAATGGTGGTAGAGAAGAACCTTACGAAGGCGAAGATCGTATACTAGTGGCATCGCCAAAAGTTGCAACTTACGACCTGAAACCAGAGATGAGTGCTTTCGAAGTAAAGGATAAGTTAGTTGCAGCAATCAATACTGCAGAGTACGATTTTATTGTTGTAAACTTCGCTAACGGTGATATGGTTGGTCATACTGGTGTGATGAATGCCATTGCAAAGGCTGTTTACGCAGTAGATACATGTGTAAAAGAGGTTATTGAGGCTGCTAAAGCTAACGATTATGAAGCAATTATTATTGCCGATCATGGTAATGCAGACAATGCGTTGAACGAAGATGGTACGCCAAACACAGCACACTCGCTAAACCCAGTACCATTTATCTACGTTACCAATAACAATTCTGCACGTGTAAAGTCTGGACGATTAGCTGACGTTGCACCTTCTATTCTCCATATTATGGGTTTAGAGCAACCCAAAGAGATGACTGGTGAATGCTTGATTGAAGATAAATAAAGATAAAAACAATGGTTTAGCCCTATCGGAACAATATCTGATAGGGCTGAATTGTATCTAAAATGAATGCTATGATAGATATTGAAGCATCGTGGAAACAGTACTTGAAAAACGAATTTGAGAAACCTTACTTTGCCAAACTCACCGAAAATGTGCGCAACGAATATAAGAATGGTCTATGCTTTCCACCAGCAAAACTTGTTTTCAATGCTTTTAATCTTTGCCCGTTCAATAAAGTTAAAGTGGTTATTCTTGGACAAGATCCTTATCACGAACTAGGACAAGCAATGGGGTTAAGCTTTTCTGTGCCAGATGGAATAATACTTCCACCATCGCTCCAAAACATTTATAAAGAGATACACAGCGATCTTGGTAAACCTATACCTACATCTGGAGATTTAACACGATGGGCAAAACAAGGTGTACTATTACTTAATGCAACACTTACAGTACGTGCACACGAAGCCAATAGTCATCAAGCTTTAGGTTGGCAAAACTTTACCGATGCTGCTATAGAAACTATTAATACACACAGAGAACACATTGTTTTTATGCTTTGGGGCGGTTTTGCTCGTTCGAAAAAACGATTGATAGATACCAATCGACATTGTATAATCGAATCAGTACATCCTTCTCCATTATCGGCAAATAGAGGAGGTTGGTTCGGTCAGCATCAGTTTTCACGTTGCAACGCTTATTTAAAACAGTATGGATTAGGCGAAATAGATTGGTAAAAAGCATATTTTGGAAAGATAGAACGAAAGAATGAGCGGTAAACAGATGATACCAATCTTACATATTAATGGCATTGATGTTTCTCTTGATGCTTCTTGGGAAGAACATTTAAGGAGTGAAATTAGAAAACCTTATTTTACTAAGCTCATTGAAAAACTAAATATCGAATACAAAGAAGTATGCTATCCTCCAAAAGATCGTATTTTCAATGCCTTTAATCTTTGTCCGTTCGATAAGGTTAAAGTGGTTATTCTTGGGCAAGACCCTTACCACGAGCAAGGGCAAGCTATGGGTTTGAGCTTTTCTGTGCCCGATGGAGTAAAGCTGCCGCCATCGCTCCGAAAGATTTATAAAGAGATAGAAGAGGACCTTTGCTATTCTATGCCCGAATCAGGCGATTTGACTCGTTGGGCTGAACAAGGTGTATTGTTATTGAATACAACACTAACTGTACGCGATGCAAAACCCAATAGTCATAAAAGATTAAATTGGCAGAACTTTACCGATGCTGCTATTAAAGCATTAAACAAAAACCATGAACACATTGTATTTATGCTTTGGGGAAATGATGCAAAGAAGAAAGAAAGACTGATAGATACCAATCAACATTGTATAATCGAATCATATCACCCTGCTGCAAGGCAAAGATATAAATTTAAAAAGCACCAATTTACATGTTGCAACGCCTATTTAAAGCAGCAAGGATTGGAGGAAATAGATTGGTTAATGCGTACTGAGGAAAGAGAAAACGAAAGAAATGAGCGATAAAAAAATGATTCCTATCTTGCAAGTTGGCAATGTTTTGGTTTCACCCGATATTATAACAGAAAAGTTCTGTTGCGATCTTGATGCTTGTAAGGGGATATGTTGCGTGGAAGGAGATGCTGGCGCACCTGTTTCTATGGAAGAAATTGCAGCTATTGAAGATGTTGTTGATACTGTATGGGGCGACCTTAGCGCTTCGGCACAATCTGTTATTGATAAACAAGGAATAGCTTATACCGATAGAGATGGCGATTTAGTAACAAGTATTGTACATGGAAAAGACTGCGTATTTACGTTTTACGATAAAGAATGTTGTCTTTGTGCATTAGAACGTTCGTATCGTGCAAAGAAAACAAACTTTGTGAAACCTATTTCGTGTGCTCTCTACCCCATTCGCTTAAAAGTGTTTAATAATAACCTAATTGGTCTGAACTATCACAGATGGGATATATGTAAAGATGCCGTAAGAAAGGGTAAAGAGTTAAATTTACCTATTTATAAATTCTTAAAAGGTCCGCTTATTCGGCGTTTTGGCAAAGAATGGTATACCGAATTAGAGGCTGTTGCCAAACATTTATTAAGCGAATAACATATAAATGTATATTCCATAGAAAACTACTTATTATTAAAAAAGGTGCACCAAGATATAAACTTGACGCACCCAATATTGTTATTTCGTTGCTCCTTTTAAATTATCATTTATATATTTACGACTTACTGCTATTTGGAAAGTAGGTCGAATAGTAAAACTTTGTGGACTTTTTTCTTTCACCTCATAACCCAAAATAAGTTCTTCTTTCCCATCTTTCTCTAAAGATATATTACTAATCTCAGGCGATTTGTTGCTTTCTGGAAAAACCTTCGCAATAACAAAGTCTTCATTAAAATCTATTTTAGTAGGCTCACCATCTGTTCCCATATAAGCAGCTTCGCCGAAATATCTATTAAAATCTTCTTGCGTTGTAAGTTTCAACAATTGGTCGCCTTTTGGAGCATCGTTCCTATAGAAATAGTTTTTGAGTTCTGTGAACTGTACGACTTTAGTACCTGTTGAACAAGAAGTTGCTAACATTGCAAAAACAACAATTGCCATAAAAATAGTTTTCTTCATCTCTTATTCCTCATTAATAAATTAATAGGGGCGCAAAATTACAATCTTTTTTCGTCTCATCAACTACTTATCTCATACATTTAAAATAAATTAGTTTTCTTTATTCGCTTCTGTTTCCATAGCAATCTTCGTTTTTAGTCGTCGTAAAAGCCAGAAGAAAGCTGGAATTAGAAATAAATCTGCCATTATCCATGCTATTGGATCTGCATAACAAACACCTATCCACGCAAGAGCAGGTACTAACCAAAAGCTCACACCACACCGTGCAATCATCTCCATAACACCACTCATCATACTTAAATTGCTATAACCGAGTCCTTGAATACTATAACGCAGAATAACCAAAATACCCAAAACTGGGTAAAAACAGTTGGCAATACGCATAAATTGAGCAGCATTAGCAATAACATCTTGTTCGCCACTATTAACAAAAAGCAACATCATTTCATCGGCAAATGGATAAATCACAGCAACAGTTAAAACAAAATATACCATCATTATCCACATAGCATCGCGAACTCCTGTCTTAACACGCGATAGTTTTTGTGCTGCAATATATAGCCAAGAATAAGTGGAACGGCAAACTTTATAATAGCACGAAAAGGAGCACCAGCAATCATACTTTCTGCATAAAACGATAATTTAGAAGATTGTTCTGGCATAAACAAACTATTTTCTTCTATTAATATTGTTAATTATCCGTTGAATACGCTTTAGTAATGTGCAGATATTGCTTTTTTAAATTTCATAAGCAAACACCTCACGTAAAATATCAAAACTTTGAAGTTCGGGCATATTAGGTAAATGAAGTTTATAATAACGCAATACTATTTCAGTAATCCGGTTACGGTCATCGTGCGAAAGTTTAAAAAGTTTCATCGTGTCAAAATTCATTCGCATCAGATTGTACAAATGCCCAGCATCTGCTGCGTTTAAAAAATCGGTATGTAAAGGCATTGACAATGTAAAACAACCATTACGCAAATCGAAAAAACAGCCAGGAGTAAAGTCCTCTAGAAACGGATGAAATCCAAGAAACTTACCAAGACGCATCATAAAAACAAGATGAAAGTTTGCAAAATCCTCGTATGCATTATCCAACCACTCTAAACTTGTACTTATATATGTAAATAAGGTGGGGTTTTCTTGTTCGTTACGAGTAGCATAATAAATAAATTCAGAAAGGAAAAGCGATATACAAGACTTTGCAGGATCAATAGGAATAGAAGAATAAGGCAAACTTACTCGTACATCTTTAATACGTTGCAAATTGCTTCGTTGCCTAAAGTCGTATTCAAAATCCAGTAAAGCCATCGGTTGGAAATACTGTTTTTTAATCTTTCCTTTCGATGTTTTCGGAATATGCACCATAAATGACACACGTCCCGACGATTTCGTCAAAACATCAACTATTAGCGACGATTCTCCAAAGCGAACGCTTCTCAATACTATACCCCTTGTTTTTGTTATCATAAAAACCTTTCTACGAGTACAAAGTTACAAAAAACATAATAGTAAGAAAAAATATATCAATAAAATTTGGATAATTAAAATAAAACTTATACCTTTGCACCCGCAAAACAACAGATGGTCTCTTCGTCTATCGGTTAGGACACAAGATTTTCATTCTTGTAAGAGGGGTTCGATTCCCCTAGAGACTACAAACAAAAATAAAAAGTAAAGATGGCAAATCATAAATCATCACTTAAAAGAATCCGCCAAGACAAGGTGAAGACTTTGCACAATAGATATTACGCAAAGACAATGCGTAACGCCGTTCGCAAATTTCGTAACATCTCTGATAAGGAAGAGGCTGTTAAGTTGTATCCAACCATACAAAAGATGCTTGATAAACTTGCAAAAGTAAATATCATTCATAAAAATAAAGCGGCAAACTTAAAGTCTGGTCTTTGTCATCACATTGCTTCACTTGGATAAAGTGTAAGTAAAGTCATAGCAAATAAAGAATAAGAAAAGGTTATAGTCTTTTTAGACTATAACCTTTTTCTTTATATAAACCCACTCTTCAAAACTTCTTTTATAGTTTTCGCTTACATCTCTTTATCGTAAATATCACATACAAGAAACCCACAAAAAATTATTAATGAGAAAATTAAAAATTGTAATTATAATTTTTAATTTTCTCATTAATAGTTAGACAATTTTTTATTAAAACCAAATTGTTTGTTATAACCAACAATAAGAAGTAAGACTATAAAAAATATAATGACTTTATAGCAAAGAATTCAAATAAAATAAAAACTTCCTTCCATACCCATTTAATAAAAAACATTCTCCATAGCCTTTTAGACAGCTTATAAATTGTCTTTATTAAACTTTTTTTTATATTAAATGTTACTCTAAATAAGGTATTTTTTGTATCTTTGCAATGAGATATCCTTAGAGATTATGAAATCCCGAAAAGCGTAGAAACAGCTTGTAAGGCTATCGAGAAAGAATAAGCAGATTCAAAAACAAAATGGCAGATAACTTAGGAAACGAGAGCAATTACTCCGCCAGTAATATTCAGGTTCTTGAAGGACTTGAGGCAGTACGTAAGCGTCCTGCAATGTATATTGGCGATATTAGCGAAAAAGGACTTCATCATCTCATAAACGAGACAGTAGATAATTCTATTGATGAGGCAATGGCAGGCTATTGTAGCCATATAGAAGTAACAATAAACGAAGATAATTCTGTAACTGTTGAAGATGATGGACGTGGAATTCCTGTAGACGAACACGAAAAACTACACAAAAGCGCCCTCGAAGTTGTTATGACAGTGCTACACGCAGGAGGAAAATTCGATAAAGGTTCCTATAAAGTTAGTGGAGGTTTACACGGTGTAGGCGTAAGTTGTGTAAATGCACTATCTTCGCACATGAAATCGCAAGTGTTCCGAAATGGAAAAATCTATCAACAAGAATACGAACAAGGAAAACCTCTATATCCAGTAAAAGTAGTTGGCGAGACAGATAAAACAGGAACACGGCAACAATTCTGGCCCGATGGAAGCATTTTTACAACAACTGTATTTCAATGGGAAATTGTTGCACGACGTATGCGAGAACTCGCATTCCTAAATGCAGGTATAAAAATTACATTAACCGACTTGCGTCCAAATAGCGAAGGCAAAACACGCCAAGAAGTTTTCCATGCTAAAGAAGGATTAAAAGAATTTGTTAGATACGTAGACCGGCATCGTACCCATCTTTTCGATGATGTAATATACCTGAAAACAGAAAAACAAGGCATACCCATCGAGGTTGCTATAATGTATAACACCGACTACAACGAAAACATACACTCGTATGTAAATAATATTAATACAATTGAAGGAGGAACACACCTTACTGGTTTTCGTACAGCATTAACACGCACATTAAAAGCGTATGCAGATAACGACCCACAAATAGCAAAACAAATAGAAAAAGCAAAAATAGAAATAACGGGCGAAGACTTCCGCGAAGGTTTAACAGCAGTAATTTCTATTAAAGTTGCCGAACCACAATTTGAAGGACAAACCAAAACAAAGTTAGGAAATAGCGAAGTTTCTGGTGCAGTTCAGCAAGCTGTAGGAGAAGCTCTCTCTTACTATTTAGAAGAAAATCCGGCTGAAGCAAAACTTATTTGCGATAAAGTTATTCTTGCTGCCACAGCCAGAATTGCAGCTCGAAAAGCACGCGAAAGTGTTCAACGTAAAAATGTAATGACTGGAGGTGGCTTGCCTGGAAAACTTGCCGATTGTTCTAACAAAGACCCAAAAGATTGTGAAATTTTCCTTGTTGAGGGCGATTCTGCCGGTGGTTCTGCAAAACAAGGACGCGACAGATATACACAAGCTATTCTGCCTTTGCGTGGAAAAATACTAAATGTAGAGAAAGTTCAACGCCATAGAGTGTTTGAAGCTGAATCGGTAATGAACATAATTCAGTCTATAGGTGTTAGATTTGGCGTAGAAGGAGAGTCTGATTTTGAAGCTAATACAGATAAATTGCGTTACGATAAGATTATTATAATGACCGATGCTGATGTTGATGGCTCGCATATTGACACTCTTATTATGACTCTTTTCTATCGTTATATGCCGCGTGTTATAGAAGAAGGGCATTTATATATTGCAACGCCGCCACTATACAAATGTACTTATAAAAAAGTAAGCGAATATTGCTACACTGAACAGCAACGACTTCAATTCCTAAATAAATATGCTGGAGGAGACGAAGATAACAAAGCTGTACATACACAACGATACAAAGGTTTAGGAGAAATGAACCCAGAACAATTATGGGAAACTACTATGGATCCTAAAACACGCTTGCTAAAACAAGTAACAATTGAAAATGCTTCAACGGCAGATGAAATGTTTTCTATGTTAATGGGAGACGATGTAGAGCCACGCCGCGAATTTATTGAACAGAATGCAACCTACGCAAATATAGATGCATAGGGCTCTGACTATTATATTTTTAAAATGCTTAATCTACGAACTCTCGCTATCTTTTGCTTTTGCAGAACAAGTGATGGCTCGAATAAAATTTACGCTATATGAGAGAAATTAATATTGATTTCATTAAAGCTAAAAATCCCTATGGTTTTAGCATAGATAGCGATTTATTGCTGTACGATCAAACTACGGGACTGCCCTTGCTTCGAGAAACTTCTAAAATGAAGTGTCTATTATTAGCTATTTGTACAGAAGGCGAAGTAGAATATACGGTAGATACTGTTGTACACAAGGTTTCTAAAAACGATATTCTTATTGTTAGCGAAGGACAAGTAATGGGCGACTATAAAATTGCACCAGAAACAAAGGGCGTTTGTTTGCTTCTTTCGTACGACTTCTTCCAAGAAGTGGTAAGCAATATACGAGAACTTACAACGCTTTTTCTTTTTGCAAGACGACACCCTGTATTCCATACCGAGCCGCACATGGCAAAAGAATTACTGGATTACATACAAGCCGTAAAGCTAAAAATATTAGACCTCGACCACGAATTCCGTCGCGAATTGGTGGCTACTATGTTAAAAGTACTCATATACGATATGTGCAATGTTATTTATAGGGTACAACAAGTAGAAAAAACGGGAAAATCGAGGGGCGAAACTATATTTGCCGACTTTATTAGACTGGTGGAAAAGCAATATCGTTCTGAACGTCGTGTTAGTTGGTATGCAGAGCAACTTTATATTTCGCCTAAATATCTATCAGAAACTATAAAGCACGTAAGCAAACGCACACCAAGCGAATGGATTGACTATTACGTAATGATGGAAATACGTGTATTGCTTAAAAATAGCAAGATGAGTATTAAACAAATTGCAGAAGAATTGCACTTCCCTAACCAAAGTTTCTTAGGAAAGTATTTTAAAGACCGATACGGCAAAAGTCCATCGCAATTCAGAAAAAGTTAAGAAATTAGTGTTCTGCAATAAATATAGAAACAGTTGGACACAGAAAACAAACAGAACTCAGAGAATAATAGCTTTGTTTGTATTTACAAAATTCTTCTGTTTTATTGCAAACTAACAACTATACTCGCCTTGAATGTAGAACGTTTTTTCTGTTCGAAGCTACAAATGAACGAAAACCATACCCTATCTTAATAGAAAGTTTTCTTTATCCCCTACCACCAGTGTAGGGGATATTTTGTTTTACACACAATTGCGCTAATAACTTATGCGTATTCTATAAGCTGTTGAAACGCACAAAAAACTTTTCGCATAACAAGAGTTACACAAACACGAAAACAAAGGTGCATAATAAATTTTCTCATTGTATTCGTCTGTTTCTATTATGAAAACACATTGCGTTTATAAGCATAAAATAGTTTTATTTACACGTAAATAAAGTTTTACTTACACGTAAGTAGAGTTTTACTTACACGTAAATAAAGTTTTACTTACGCGTAAATAATTGCTTCTTAATATATGAAAGAGTGTTTGTTTCCATATAAACCAATGTTTGTTTACACGTAAAAGCAATGGCGTAAATACTAATCTGGAACGCACGTCTACTTATTACACACCGTATATAAAGCAGACGAAATTCAGATTAGCCTACAACATCATTCATATATTACTATTAAACCCTAATGTGGTAATGGCTAATTCGTATTTGTTAGAAAATAGAGCAAGAAAAAAGGTCGTACCATAAAACAAGCTTTATGATACGACCTTGATATTTGTAGATAATTCTACGAAAGAATTATTTTACTTTACAGTTACTTTAGCAACTTTGTTTCCAACACGTACTACGTATGTGCCAGCAGCAAGAGATATATGTTCGTCGTTGCTAATTTGTTTATTCTGATAAGCAAGCTTACCATCGATGGTATAAACTGCAAGTGTGTTGTTCTTTGCACCCACTACAGTAATTCCACCATTTACAAGTTGCACTTGAATATCGTTATTAGCAGAAACACCATTTATACCAGTTGGATCAAAGTTCACATAATTTGTAATTTGATATAAATTCGGCAAGCGAGGATTACGCATTAAGCAAACAAGATGATTAGTTGTCTTTGTAAGCTTAAATGTTGTTACACCATTTGCAATGGTATATTCGTCGTCTTTATCCAATTCTTCGCCTTGTGGTTCGCCATCAACAACGTTAATACGGTCTATAAACCAACGGAATTCTGTAGGTGCTCCATCGATAGTTGCTTCAGAACTCAAGTCTACACTAGAACCATTCAATGCAACATCAAGAGGTTCTTGCAAGTTATAAGAATACTTTTGGAATTTTGCAACTCCATCTTTATCTACAGCAATTGGCATTGTAGAGAATCTCAATCTATTCTTAACAAGATTCAAAACACCCAACTTAGTATTCTTAGAAATATCAACCTGTGTTAGCAAGTTATCGTTCAACCAAAGTTGTTCCAAAGCAGGAGCCTTATCGAGAGAAACGCTTTCAAGAGCATTTTTACTCAATTCGAGGTTCCACAAATCGGGGTTATCAATCTTAATAGTCTTCAGCTTATTACCTGAAACAAATGCAAGACCAAGTTTCTTACCTTTCGATAAATCGAAATCTTTAATCTTATTGTTGGTTAAAGACAAGAAATAGAGGTTTGGATAATCAGACAAATCAAATTCTGTAAGTTCATTTCCACTCAAATTCAACTGAGTTAAAGCAGTAGAAGCAGGTATTTTTACAGACTGCATTTCAGCATCAGCAATTGTAATAGAGCGAGTATCTTTTAATCCAGAGAAATCAGATTCGCCAATCTTAACCTTTGAAATACTGAATACCGATAATTTATCGTCGGCATTAGCAACAAGTACACGTACTTTCTTATTAGCTTTAGATTTAGCTCTAAACAGCTTGTAAGTTGTGTCTAAGGTGTATTGAGTAACATTTCCGTCGCCATTCCATTCAAAGTAAACAGAAGTTCCCTTAACAGGACTTGCTAACGACAAATCAACACTATCAGTTGCATTTATAGTTGTGAAAGAAGCCAATTCATATTTAGGCATATCAATTGGTTGCACAAGCGTAGTTTTAAATACATTTGCACCCGTAAATGCTGGATAAGCAGCGTGAGTCATTTCACAATAAATCTTACCAACAGTTAAGTTCTTAAATTTAGAAGCACCATCTTTAATGGTATAGTCTGTACCTTCAACAAGTTTCTGTCCATTTTCTTTCTTCCATACATATTGAGTTGTAGCGCCATTCTTTGTAATGAATTGTTCAGAAAGGTCGATACCTGGAGAAGATGTAGAAATTTCGAGAACATGTTGTGGAGCATAAATAAAGTGTGTAGCATCTAAACCGAAATCGGCAGGCATATTTGCCAATGTAAAGTTGTTACCACTTATGTTTAAATAAGCCAAAGGAGCAACAGGTGGTATTTTAACTTCGTTAAGTTCGTTGTTCGAAGCATCTAAGCTTTCTAAAAGTTCGCTATGATTCAATAACAAACGTGTGAAAGCATTATTAGAAATGTTGAGCGAACGAAGATTGTCTGCATCAGAAACATCTAATGCTTTCATCTTATTATGACTAATATCGAATTTGCGAACAGCATAGAAATCATCAAATTCATAGCTTTCCAACTGGTTGTTGCTTAAATTAATATCGGTAAGCAAACTCTTATAGAAGTAAGAAGACGGACCTTTTAAGGTAAGTTTTGTAAGCAAGTTGCCAGAAAGGTCTAGTTTTCTTAATTTATTGTTGTAACCAAGATCGATATTTCTTAAACCAGCATTCTTCAAAGCAAGAACTCGCAACTGATTTAATGCAGTAAGGTCAATATTATCAATTGGTAAGTTGTCGGTTTCTAAAGCAGTAATATAATTATCTTGTGGCACATAAATAATAATATTACCAGAACCCTTACGCTGTGTATCTATATTAGGAGTTGTTGGTTCTTCAGCTTTAATTGCAAAAGGAACTAAATTGCCATCTCCTAAATCTATTTTCACAGAAACAGGCTTAGCATCGGTTGCACCTAAAATACCAACAGACATTTTTATTGGAGCGCCTGCAGAGCCAAGACTAGAAAATTCTACAGCCTTTGTGTCTTTACCAAAGTTTTCAACAGTTCTAACAGTGAAGTTTTCGGTACGAATAGGATAATCTTTCAATACAGAATTTGTGTACTGAATGAAAACTTGATCTGCAAGAGCCTTTAGCAACGTAACTTTTCCATTTTCATATTTATAATATGTATTGTCCAATTCAACAGGTTTAGTTGGATCGTCCTTTGGAACTCTATAAAGAATACCATTAGTTGTTGTACCTTGACGCAAAACACGATTGCTAAGATCGATAACATCGCCTACTTTATAAGAATCGTTCAATTCCATTTCGCGCTGTGCATGGTAATATTCAAACCAGTTTCCTGGCCAAGGCAAGGTAGCAAAGTCCATATAATTATTACGAACACTAACACTATAAAGGTCGGTATTCTTAGTAACATCAAGAGAACGCAACAAGTTATCGTCGCAAGAGAAAGTAAAGAGTTTAGGGTTCTTACTTAAATCTAGAGTTTTAAACTTGTTACCACCACAGAAGAAATAGTAAAGCTCTGGACAATGCGTTACATCTATAGTTTCGAACTTAATATCGGTGTTCACAGTTCCAGAAGTATGAGAGATATAAAGTTCTCTTATCTTTGGATTATGACTAAGATCGAGCGAACTAATGCGCGAATCGCTAACGTTCAACACTTGTAAATCTGGATTTTTAGAAAGATCTACCGAAGAAACATTCGTCATATCAAGACTCAAACGTTGCAATAATGGGCAAGCTGTAGGGTCTACGCTTGTTAAAGTAAGAGAATGATAAGCATCGAACGAACGAAGTACAGGGAAATTGCGAAGAGTAAAGTTTGGCGAGATATGACCACATTGTGGAATTTCTAATACCAAAAGATTAGGTAAAGAGCCAATCATTAAAGGAGTAGCTTTCGCAAATGGATTATCTTGCAAATATATAACCTGCAATCCCTTTAAATCGTCGATATTGAGCGAAGTTAATACATTATGTTCAAGATTAAGAACACGAAGTCCTAACTTATTGCTGAACTTAATTTCGTCAATTTCATTACCAGAAGCATTAAAATAGTAGAGTTTTGTTGGGTCGCCATAAATTTTCACCCAACCATCTTTAGAAACTTGTCCTATATAAAGAGAACCTTTTATAGATTGATTTTCGCCAATTTGAGCAACATCTACATCGAATTCTTCCTCACCGTTACCACAATCGATATTAACAACTTGTTTTTCGTTTGCAGCTCCAAGAGCAAATGATACACTTGGCGTTACGCCTGTACCTTTAGCTTTTTCATATACATTTGTATGAAAACTGATGATTGGTTCCTCACTTTGCGCATGTGCACCGAGAGAATTCAAAATCATCGTCATCAGTATTAATAATACCGACGAGAGAAAATTTCTTTTTTTCTTCATATTTTTAATAGATAATAATTCGTTGTGCAGAACTTCCGTTTACTTGAATAAGATATACACCTTTTTCCCATGCAGAAGCATCTATATTTGTTTCATTTCCTTGTGCAATATTTGTATGCACTAATTGTCCAGAGAGTGTATAAGCACGTACATTTAGCTGTTTTGCATTTGCAAGGAACACTGTAAACGAACGTGTACCAGTCATTGTTAATATTGGTGTTTCTTTTTCGTTTGCTTTTATTCCTTGAATACCATTTGCAGCCTTTTCTTTCAATACTTGTTTTAAACCAGCGTATGCATCAAACTTTCCTGCTCCCCATTGTACAGGGTCGCCAGTGTTCTTTACAAAATCGTCTTTTACAGCTGTTTCTTTTATTATACGCACTACATCTTTATAAGTTAAAGAAGGATTTGCCTCTAACCATAATGCAATTGCGCCAGCAACTACTGGTGTTGCCATTGATGTTCCAAGAGATTGATGCCAATAATAAGTCTTCTTATCTTTTTTTAGTTCTGCTTGCAACGCAGCTGGTGTATAACCCATGTCTGGATTTGTTACACAATATGTGTTTACAGAAGAAATAACAGATGCACCTGGGGCACAAATGTCTGGAAGATTTCTACCATCGGCTAATGTTCCATAAGAAGAGAAGCGAGATACTTCACCAGCTGGAAAATCGTTTCCTTGTCCTTTCTTATTATAGCCATAAACATATCCATCTAATGATGGCCAATGGTTTCGTACATTATAACTACCAACACTTATTACATTAGCAGCACAAGCCATATCGCTTATTGAACCATTGCGAGAACCTTTCACCCAACCTGGTTGATCATAATCGTCGAAGTAAACTAACTGTGCATCGCCATAAACATCTACACGTTGTCCTGCCTTTTTACTCTTTATTATAAGACCTAATTTATAATTGCCATCTTTATTGGTAGTTTGATTGTCGCTTGTTAAAAATTCAGCAAGCACATAATAACGTCCTGTTTCTGGATCTTTAATAGATGCAGCACTTACATATCCATTAAAAGCTTTGGCAAATGTTTGATTTACAACTGAACCTGAAATTGCATAATCGCCACCTGAAGAGTAAATTATTGGTTGTCCATTTGTATTATGATCTACAGGAATACGAGCAGCTACTTTATTGTTACGTGTACCGTTGGTAACTACTATTTGCAATTCAAATTCATCAGCATTATTGCTATAAGCACAAATTTGTCCGTTACGAAGATTGTAATAAGACTTGTTTGATGTTTTATATTCGCCTTCCATTGTTGGACGAATAAATGTTTGAACTGTTTCGTCGGCATTATTAAACTTTGCAGTTAATGCTACTGGATGGTCGGCTTCATTTCCTGCTGCAACACAAATAATTGCTTCTTTACCACAAAGAGCAAGGAAACGATTCATTACACTTGTTGAATCGTGTGCACCAATATTGCTACCTAATGAGAGATTTATTACACAAGGTTTTGCTTTCGGACCTGAAAGTTTTGCATAGTTAATAATATCGTCTACACCAAAAGCAATATATTGATCGCGTAAATCGCCACACGAAGCTACTATTTCCGATTCGGTTGCACCGCCATAATATGGATTTGCTTCGGTTACTTTATAAGAAATATCTTGATCGTCGGTTTTTGCTACCGTAATATTTCCTTTATAACCGCCTGCCATTATACCAGTTGTATGTGTTCCGTGGAAATTTGTATAACTATCGGTTGCAAAATCTTCTATAGCATACGTATCATCACGTTGTTTCATTGTGTCGAGCACTGCACGAGGATAATAATTTTGGTAAAGATATCCTTGTTGAGTGGTGGTGGTTGCTGTAATCTTACTTAAATAACCAAAACGTGTTGTACCATCTGGCTTTAAAAAGTTTATATGATTAGGGTCTATACCACCATCAACAATACCTGTTACTACGCCTTTTCCTGTATATGCTTGTGGCAAATCTACGCCTTTATGTATTTTATCTATGCCTGTTACCTGGCGAACAATGTCCATTTTCTGATAAACTGGGCGCGATAATTCCATACGATGCACACATCTCATATCTGAAATACGCTCTACATCGGCTGTAGAAACCATTACTATTGCAATATTACCACGCACTCTTAGCACTTTTACACCTTGTGCTTCCAGTTCGCTAAGGGCATTATTGCCGGTAAATTCTATCATTGCCATTACATTTGGCTGAATTACTTTCGGACGTTCGAAAGAACGTGTACGACTATTGTAAGTCGGTATTGATGTATTGCGCATTTGCAATAACATCATACGACTTTGTAAGTCGAGTTTAGATTGGCCAAATACAGAACAAGCCAAACCTAAACATAGAATAGTGAATGTAAATTTTCTCATTACTTGTTTATTATAGTTTTCTTTCCATTAATAATATACACTCCTGGAGACAATGTTGCACTTTTTACACGTGTACCGTCAATACGATAAACCACTGTGTTTTTATTTGTCGATTGCAATTCTATTTCGTCAATTCCATTAGGACCACTAAGCTTAATTTCTAAACGATCGCCATTTTTTAATTTTACTTCGTAACTGGTTCCGCCTTCGTAAGCTGGTTTTACTTTCTCGCCATTTAGTTCTACTAACATTTTACTAAGGTCGTTACCGTATGCTCCGAACATAAATACATTATCGTCGGCAGAAAACATCAATGTGTTTTCGCCACTTTGCATAGGAACTGTTGAATGGTCGGAACGATAAAAATTAAAACCATAATTAGCAAGACTTATATCGTCTATATATACAATTGCTTTTTGGTCGCGTACAATGGCAGATGTCGTAATTTCTATCTTCATTCCTTCTGCAAGATTTATTTCGTAAATGCCATCGCTACCAGCGGTCTTCACATTTCCATCTACTTTAAGGCTCTCTATTTTGCAACCACTATTGGGCTTTACCTGAATCATACTGCTAACTTCGTTCAGTTCAATAGTGTTTTCGCCATCTTTTATGGCTATCACCTTATTATTATAGCTACTGCCGTGATAAACTGTAATATTTTCTGCCTTATCAACATTCAGTGTTGCCTTTATTGTTGCATATTTGTGTGCTTTAATATCGAAGGTTGTTGCATTTTTCACAAGATATTCAAACGTTCCGTAAACACTTGTTTCCACATTGTTCACTTTAAACGACTCTAAAGCGTAGTTCGTTTTATCGAAAGTAAGTGCTAACTTTGTTCCTGCCTTAACCGTGAAATTTGCATCGTTATAGTTGGTTACTTCTGTGCCATTCACTGTTACTTTGGCAAGAATACCTTTCACATCGTTGCTTGAGAAATTAAATTTCACACCACAATCTACATCTGGATAGTTTGCTGCAATTGATATTACACTATTTTCTTTCGGTGTTACAAAAAACTGATTGCCTGAACTTTCTACTTCTGTACCATCGAGTGTTACTTTATAAAGTGGAACATCGCCATAGTTTGCATTGCCTATTATTAAGGTTTTCTCCACATTAGGAATATACTTCACTGTGTTATCGCCATTTTGTAGGCTCACAACTGTGTGCGATTCATAACGTTCTAATTTAACTTTTGTAGCATCGTCTACTTTTACTGTGCACGATGCTGTGCGTGCATCGGCTAAAACTCCCGATTTTACCGTAAATTTTAGGTTTTTATCTGCATCTGTTAAATAAATGTTACACGAAGTTAGATTGGAAATAGATTGTTCTACTGCCTCTCCGTCTTTGTTAGTTTTATAAACTCGTGTTAAATACGAACCATCTTTGGCTTCTATTTGAACTGAACCATATTGTGGCACGGTTAATTCGTTCACACCATTTTTTATATTTTCAATGGGCGAATAATTAACTTTCACTCTAATTCTACTGGCATCATCTACATCTAACTTAATAGGTGTATCAGCCAGCACATTCATTGACATTAGTGTCATTAACACTAAGACAAAAGAATAGTAGACTTTCTTCATACTTTGTTAAATTATAGTTATTATTATATCTAGTTTACTTTTTTTTCTTCAGTCTAATTGGTAGTTCTAAATGTTCGCACAAATAAAAACCACCTACATATAAAGAATTGCTTCGCTAAACACTTCTTTAGGTTCGTTTGCAAAGATAGCTATAATTTTTAAAAACAAGACTTTATTCTTGCTTTTTTTAGATTTATTTCTTTAAAAACCTTTTGAGAGAGAACTATTTAACTCTAAACGCCATTATACACTCGGAATATTTTGAGCTGATTGATTAACTTTATTACAAAAACATACGAACTACGACTATGCTAAAAGGCTATTAAAATATCAATAAGAATACAAAAGACAACTGGAAATTAAACTATCAACAATTGTAAATGCTTTAATTTCAACAACACCGTTCTGAGTTTATATCTAATAAAATAATTTATTAAAGCTATACTTTATTATAGAAAAAACTTTCTATGTCTTTCTTTTCTATATAATTTGTTGTGGCTTTCCACTTGAATTGTTGTACAGTCGGCAATATTCAAAAAGAGTTGTCCAAAAACATTGGTTATATGTGCCTAATTTTATATGGAAAATTATTTTTTTGTAACATAAAAACGATAATTTTATAATATAAAAAAAATAATTTCTTATTATAAATTCCACCCTCCTTATAATTATCTGATAACTAACAATTTGCAAACTCCATTCTTAGCTATTTTCTCTATACAAATAGACGCTACAAATGGTGAGCTACTAAAAGAATAAGCACCGTTAAATAAAGTTTTAGAATGGGAGTTTAAATATACTTTAGTAATAAAGTAAGTATAAAAACACAACGGTTAATAATTAATATTTATTAGAAAAACAAAGAAAAGAGATAACTTTTTGGAATAATATTTATAAATTTGTACGTAGAGAATATTAGGAAAAAGCATACTATTACGATCTGCCCAAATAATTGGACCAACAATGAAATGAAAGGGGAGTATGTAATTCTTGCCTTTACGAATAAACAACAAGATAAAATTATTTTATCTATCCGTAAGAAAATAACTTCTTCACAAATAATAATAAAAACTAAGAACAATATACCTATGCTTATCAAACCACAACAACTATTATTGCTTCTGCTCTTTATATGCATAGGGGCAAAAGCACAAGAACGAACCATTTTGCTGCAGGGATATGTGAGAGATGCATTTACAAACGGAGGCATAAAAAATGTGTCTGTGATTTTGATGGATGAAGACAGTACCATTATAGATAAACAAACCGTGAAATACATTGATGAGGATAAAACTTATATGGAATCTTATTACAGTTTCAATATTCCTGCCTCTCCTAAAAAGTATATTGTTAAAGCTGAACAATCTGGATACGAATCGGCTTTTTCTAATTATAATGTGAAGTATATTGCAAGAAACCAGTCGTTCCAAGTTCCAACAATATATATGAAACGAAAATCGAAACTACAACAGGTGAACGAATTAGACGAAGTTGTGGTAAAAGCTACTAAAGTAAAGATAGTTTTTAAAGGTGACACAGTTGTTTATAATGCAGACGCTTTTAATTTGCCCAATGGTTCTATGCTCGACGAACTTATCAGGCAAATGCCTTCGGTAACACTTAATTCGGCAGGAGAGATATTTAAAGATGGAAAGAAGGTTGATAATCTTTTGCTGCAAGGAGAAAAATTTATGAAGGGAGAGAAGAACCAAAAGGTATTGTTGAGAAATCTTCCGGCTTACACGGTAAAGAATATAAAATTTTATAACCGAACGAATGAGAAGAACCAATATTTAGGTTACAACAACGAGAAGAAAGAGTTTGTAATGGACGTGCAATTAAAAAAAGAATATGCAACAGGCTATATTGTAAATGCCGAGGCTGGTCTTGCTACACACAAACGTTACAATACAAAACTATTCGGACTAAGATATACTCCACTTTCGCGCTTGTCGTTTTTTAGTAGTGCTAATAATATTAACCAAGATTTGCGTCCGGGTTCTGATGGAGAATGGGACGCTTATAAAGCAGGAGACGGAGTTTTAAGTTTCAAGATTGCAGGTTTAGACTGGTTTCTAAAAAATACAGATAAGTCGGTGTCCAACGAATTTTATGTAAAGACACTTTGGCGCGATGGTAATTACGATGCTAAAACTATTACCACGACTTTCTTGCCTACACATAACAATTATACTGCGTCTACTCTGCATACAAATGGGAAAGAAACTTCGATTACAGCGCAAAACGATTTTATTGTCTCTAAATCGTTCTATCTATATGCATCTACATTCTTTGAATATTGGAAAACATCGGGTACACTGAATTCGAAATTGGCAACTTTCCAAGCTAATCCTTTCAACAGCGTTAAGAATACAGAAGATTTGCTGAATGACGTCTTTAATAAAAACGATTCCACTATAAAGAAACAGCTTGTAAATAGCAATAAACAAGACAGCGACAACCGATTTTATCGTTATGGAATATGGCAGACACTTGAGGTTTCGAAAAAACTTCCATGGGGAGACAATATTAGTTTAGAAGCAGAAGCATCGTACGTAAAGGAACGCAAAAAGAATTTTAATGGTTACCAGCTTCAGTTTATGCAAACAAATACAAATGAAACGGAACACCAATATGTGAATGAGCCTTCGCACCACTATAATATTGCAGCCAAGTTGTCATATAACATTCATCTGCTAAATAATTGGAACTTTAATGCAAGTTACGGTTATCAGCAAAATTATCAATACGACAGTTTTAACAGGTACCGGTTAGACAAGCTTTCGGGGTGGACAAATAGCAGACATCGGCTCACGGAATTGCCTTCTACAAGAGATTCACTATTGTTGGCTATGGACTTAAACAACAGCTACCAAACATGGAATAGATTTCACGTGCATAGTGGAACAATGCGGATTTTCTATGATAAAGAAGGTAGAAAAGGTACTACACGGATAGATTTTTTATTACCATTGGCTTATAAGTATAATTGTATGAATTATCTGCGCAGTGATATTGACACATTGGTTTCTCGGCGCGACTGGCTTTTTACGCCTACAATTTCGTATAGGTTCAGAGGCGCAAATGGAAAAAATTGGCAACTGGCATACAACATGGAAGTTACAACGCCCGATTTGAAACAAACAATAAGAGTAACCGATACATCGAAGCCGTTGTCGGTTTATATGGGGAATGGTGATTTGCAGAATACTACGACGCACAGTTTCTCGGCAAGTTATGGCAACATTATACAGAAACTAAAAGGACAGTATTATTTAAGTGCCAACTTTAAATTGTTTCATCAGGCTGTGGGCAATGCAATGTCGTATAACACAACAACAGGAATTTACACTTATCAGCCACGCAATATAAATGGTAATTGGATTGCTGAATTTAATAATGGCTTTTCAGTCTGCTTAGACAAGAGAAGGATATGGACTTTAGAAAACAATATGAGTTTAAAACTCAACAACAATGTAGACTTCGTTACCCTAAACTCCATTCAGAGTTACGGCATAAGCAAAGTGCGTAACTTCTATTTTACCGATGGTATAAAACTCACGGTACAGAAAAATAGTTTGCGCATAGCTTTCATAGGAAATATAGATATTCATAACTCGAAAAGTTTGAACAGCTATTTCAAGACGTTCAGTGTTTGCGACTTTTACTACGGTTTGGCTGGCAACTATACGCTTCCTTACGATATACAGTTTGCCACCGACCTGAAAATGTATGGCAGGAGAAGATACAGCGACCAATCTTCCAACAACAACTGTCTTGTCTGGAATGCATCGCTCGTAAAAACATTTATGCACGATAGGCTAAACATCAGCATTACAGGCTACGACATTCTACAGAATATCTCGAACCACACATACATTGTGAATGGACAAGGAAGAGAAGAAACGTTTTACAACAACATTCCAAGCTATGTTATGCTGACTATTGGATACAGAATATCGAAAAAACCTTGAAACTTAGCAAATATACATTGTTGAGAAAGAAACTTTGTGATAAAAAAACTGGTTATTAGAGTTTGAATAACCCTAATAACCAGTTGATTTTTATTGATGTTTATTTGTTGTGCAACTTATAAGTTTTAGTTTCGTTGCCATCAAATAGTCTTAAAATAATAATGCTATGCTGTAAGTTGGCTATACTAATATTAGATTCGTAGCCTCCTTGCTGCAGAAGTTGCCCTGTTGTTGAATAGATTTTATAACTCTGGTATTTATTAGACAAGCAAATGTTTTTATCAACAATATAGGGAGTTTCTGTTTTGTTGGGTGTTTCTGCACTATTAATACCTGTATAAAGGTCGGCAAGTGCTTTCACAATTACGGTTTCGGCACCAGGAACTTGAACAATGAATGCTGCTGCATATTTTTTATTGTCTTCGCTATAGAAAATAAACGATGCATCGCCGCCTTCTGGAGCTAATTCTGGTGTAAGCAATTGGAAATTTTTCTTCATTTTTGAAGGCGATAACATTATGCTTACATTATCAGATGGGTTGTTTGTGGTTGTTACTTTAAACACAACTGGGTCTGTTTTCTGTTTCATCTTATATGGAACATAAAGGAACTGCTTATCGACAGTGATTTCAGGCAAGTCGGTTCGACCAAACGAAACATTATCTATCATCCAGTTTAAGCCAGAATAGTTGCCACCTTCTTTACTGTAGAATGAGAATGCAAGATGGAAATTGTCGTCGATATTAACATCTGTAAGTTTTGAAAGGTCTATGCGATAGTTCAACCATGTTTCGTTGTCTATTTCTATACCAGTTGGCTTATACTTGTCAATATCGAGAACTTGTTCTTTAAGAACTCCATTTTTTTCGGTAATAATGTAGGCTTGGAAAAGTTCTTCGCGTTGTTCGTCTTTACTTAAACCATTAAAACGAAGACTGAAAGTAAGTATTTTACTTGCTGCTTGTTTGTAGGAAAGTGTTGGCGAAACAAGCCACGATTCGTATGGATTATGGTCTACAATTCCTGTTTTCCAGAAAGTAATGTATGCTCCTTCGCTTTGGATTTTACCATCAACAAGATTATTTTCTCGCTGTTTCCACGTCCAGAATGGGCGATCGCCACGTATAATTAAGTTTTGCCAACCCGGAATGCTTAATATTTGTCGGTGGCGCATA
>ERZ772909.344-NODE-344-length-29871-cov-3.803126_pt1 | contig 29871 bp, 25 predicted proteins | sample MGYA00511137_ERZ772909 | MGnify/ENA primary metagenome ERZ772909 (study PRJEB29015, sample SAMEA2738095) | human oral metagenome | biome: human oral; feature: human-associated habitat; material: saliva | place: China | collected 2270 ... | reverse complement strand
CAGTTAAAACAACAGCTGAAACAGCAAAAAGCACTGCAGATGATGCAAAAACAACAGCAAATACAGCTAAAGCTAAGGCAGATGATGTTGCTAATAAACTGACAACATTAGGAGATAAAAAAATAGGATTTAATGGTAATAGTGGTGATAAAGTTGAGAAAAAACTCGGAGAAGATATTACTATTAAAGGAGATGATAGCTCAATTACGACTACGGCTGGAAGTAATGCTATAACTATTAAAGTTAAAGATAGTGGAATAGGAACTACTCAATTAGCAGATAATGCAGTTACAACTGCTAAAATCAAGAATGCAGCAGTAACAGAAAATAAACTAGATAAAGATTTAAAAGATAAGATAAATAAAGCTAATACAGTTGCAGGGAACAATATAAGACTTACTGGAGATAAAGAATCAGCAACGGCAGCAACAGTTACTAAAACAGATGATGTTCTTTTAAATAAAGAAAATGGATTATCATTTGCAATTGAAGGTAAAACAGGAGAAATTGTAACAAAGGCTTCAGGAACTAAAGTTGAAATAGGTTTAGATTCTACATTAAAATCTAAACTTGATAAATTGGCTACTGACCCAAGTGCAACTTATGCAACTAAAACAGAACTTGACAATAAAGCAAATAAAAATGCCGATAACATTGATGCAGAAAAATGGAAACAAAAATTAGGACTTACAACAGCAGTATTAGGAACAGTTTCTTTAGGATTAGAAGCTGCAAATATACAAGGAACAACAACAACAGAATCTGGAAGTGGGACTTTAGACTTAACAGCAGGAGATAAGTTAAAAGTAACGGGAACAGATGGAGTTGAAGTAAAACTTAACAACAAAGAATTTACAGTAGGGTTAGACCAAAATACGAAAGATGCATTGAAAAAAATTGGTAAATCAGTATCTGACGGAAGAGATGGAAAAGAAGGTAAAGATGGAGCCAATGGAACTAACGGATTAACAGCAGCAGATGGATTAAATGGAAAAGATTTAACAGATAAAGTAAATGCGTTAAGAAATGGAGAAGCAGGAACAGTAGTATTTACAGATAAGGCTGGAAATAGATTAGTAAAAGCAAATGATGGAAACTATTATAAAGCAAATAAAGTAAAAGCTAATGGAGATTTAGAAAATCCAGCAGATGCAATTAAGAAAGCTACTAATGGTAAATATTATGCAGCTGATAAAGTTGATGCAACAGGAGCATTAACAGATCCAAATGCAACGCCAGTAGAGTACAACCCTGAATTAAGGGTAGTAAATACAGATGGAACTACGACTAATCCAATAAAATTAAATAACTTAGCAAGTGCATTAGAAGCTGTTCGTGAACAAAATAAAGCAGTAACACCAGAAAAAGCACAAGAAGCAGTAAAAGCGTTATTAGCTAAAACAACAGGATTAGATAAAGCAGTAAACTTAGCAGATTTACAAGCGATAGCGCAAGCAGGACTAGACTTTACTGGAAATACAGGAACTACACATAGAGCATTAGGAACGACATTGAAGATAGTTGGAAAAGCTCAAGGAGCTGATTTCAATGAAACTAAATTTAATGCTGATTATTCAACTGACAATGTAGCAACAAATGTTAAGACAGATGGAACAGTAGAAATAGGATTCAAGAAATCACCTAAATTTACAGATGTAAAAGCTGATAATATAGAAGCACTTAATGGTAAATTTGAAAACTTAAAAGTTAAAGAAAAAATTGAAACTAAAGAAATTATATTTAAAACTGCAACTGGAAACAATGTAACTATTGCAACAGGAAAAGATGGAAACTTATACATTAATGGAGTGGCAGTGCCAACAGCAGAAACTGCACCAGTAATTTATACAAATGAAGCTGGAGATAGAGTAGAATTAGGTCAAGATGGTAAAGTTTATAAACCAGAAGACTTAAAACACTTAACTTATGTTGCTGCTAAAGAGGCAGTAGGAAATCCAGGTGATCCAAATTATGCACCAGCAGTAACAGCAGGATATTATGGTGATAATAAATTTAAAAAAGAAGATGATGGTGTAACATTTAAACAAGATTCAGAAGGTAATAAAATATTAATTGCGGGAGCAACTCCAGAAAATTTATCATCTAAAGAGTATAAAGGAGAAGTTTTACATAAATTGTCACCACTAAGTAAAACAGATCCTAATGCGAGAAGATTGGTAAATGTAGCAGCAGGAAAATCTAATACAGATGCAGTAAATGTAGGACAATTAAATGCAGTAAAAGATACACCAATTAAATTTAAAGGTGATACAGAAAATGATGTAGTTACAAGAAAACTAGGAGAAACATTAAATATTACAGGAGATGGAGTAAAAGTAACTAAGAATAAAGCTGGAGATGGATTAGTACTATCAATAGATAAAGGAAAAGTACAAACTAAGAACGTTGCAGACCAAGCAGTAACATCAGCTAAGTTAGCACAAGATGCAAGAACGGTAGTGTATGTAACACAAAACAATGAACCGGTGGAATTAGGAGCAGATAATAAACTATATAAATCAGCTGATTTACAAGGGAAAACATATATAGTTTCAACAGATCCAACAATACAATCAGGTTATTATGCAAATGGAGATTTAAACGCAGATAAGACAGCACCGTTAGCAGGTAAGACACCAGCAACATTAACGGCTGTAAATCCAGATCCAAATAAAGGTGGAGAAAAATTAAAACATGCCTTAAATGGATATATTCCTGGAGGAACAGATGTAACAACAAATAGTGTGTTAACAAATGTAGGAGATGGAGAAGTAAGTGCAACATCAAAAGATGCAATTAACGGAAGTCAATTCCATGCATTAAAAACTAATACAATTAAGTTAACAGCAGATGGAGTAACACCTGAAAATGGTAGAGATAAAACAAATGTAGCAACAAAAGCTTTAGGATTGGATAATAACGGTGGATTATCATTCGGAATCAAAGGAACAGCAAATGAAATAGAAACAACTGCTAGTGAAACAGGAACAGATGTAACTCTTAAATTATCTAAAGAAGTAACAGATAAGTTAGCTAACATCACAGCAGCAGCCGATGGAAAAGATGGTAAAATAGGAGCAACAGGAAATACTGGAGCAACTGGAGATCAAGGAGCTACAGGAGCAATGGGAGAAAAAGGTCTAACTGGACAAGATGGATTGAACGGTAAAGACTTAACAACTAAAGCAAATGCTCTAAGAGATGGGGAAGCCGGAACAGTAGTATTTACAGATAAGGATGGAAACAGACTTGTAAAAGCAAATGATGGTAAGTACTATAAAACAAATGAAGTAAATCCAGATGGAAGCTTGATAGGAACTCCAACAGCAGTGGATACACCTGAATTAAGAACTGTAAACTCAGATGGAACTACAACTAAACCAGTAACATTAAATAATGTTGCAAGTGCATTAGGATTAGACAGTACAACTACAGAAAAAATTGATCCAACAAATGCTAAGACAAGTGTAGGTACATTATTAAATGAAGCTAATAAAAATAACCTAAACAAAGTAGCAACAGCAAGAGACTTACAAGCAGTGGCTCAAGCAGGATTAGACTTTAAAGGAAATAGTGGAGAAGTACATAGAGCATTAGGAACTGCATTAAATGTTGTAGGACAAGGAACACCAGCGGCAGACTTTGCAGGAGCAAGTGGAAATATTAATGTTGTAGCTTCTGAAACTACAGATCAAGCTACAAATGAAAAAATTACTAAACTTGAAATCCAATTATCTAAAGCATTGAAAGAAATTGAATCTATCCAAAATGATAAAACTAAGATTACTTTAGATGAAAATGATGGTGTTAAAGTAGATGGAAAAGATGGTGGAAAAGTTGTCGTTAATGGAAAAGATGGAACAGATGGAGTGACTATTACAGGAACAAACGGAACAGATGGATCGTCAATAGTAGTTAATGGAAAAGATGGTGCAGCTGGAAAAGATTCAGTAACTATTAAAGGTGGAAATGGAACAAATGGATCATCAATAGCTGTTAATGGAAAAGACGGAAAAGACGGAGTAACTATTAAAGGAACAGATGGAACAAATGGATCATCAATAGTTGTTAATGGAAAAGATGGAAAACCAGGAGTAACAATTAATGGTGGAAATGGAACAGATGGAGCAACAATAGCATTTGATAAGAAAACAGATGCTCAAGGGAACACAGCTGGGACAGGTTCTATAACTGGACTTAAAGATCCTGAATTAAATGATGATGGAACACCAAAAGATAAAACAGCGGCAACTACAGTAAATTATGTAACTAACAAAATTGAAGGTGCTAAAACAGAAATTAAGAAAGAAATTACTAATCTTATTGATGGTGGTATGACTTATAAAGGAAATTCTGGAGAAGATGTTAAAGTTAAGTTAAATAAAGCAGTAAATATCAAAGGTGAAGGTAATTATGATGGAACAGGTTCTGCAACTGGAAATATAGCAGTTGTAGGTAACAATACAGATAGCACACTTGAAATTAAGCTTAATAAAGACTTGAAAAACATTGATACAATTTCTAAAGATGATACTAAGATTACTTTAGATAAAAATGATGGTGTTAAAGTAGATGGAAAAGACGGTGGAAAAGTTATCGTTAATGGAAAAGATGGAAAAGCTACTGTAGGAATAAATGGTGGAAATGGAACAAACGGAGCATCAGTATCAGTTAATGGTAAGGACGGTAAAGACGGAGTAACTATTAAGGGAACAGATGGAACAAATGGATCATCAATAGTTGTACATGGAAAAGACGGTAAAGATGGAAAAGATGGAGTAACTATTAAAGGTGGAGATGGAACAAATGGAGCAACAATTACATTTGATAAGAAAGCAGATGGTACTGGAACAGGTTCTATAACTGGACTTAAAGATCCTGAACTAAATGATGATGGAACACCAAAAGATAAAACAGCAGCAACTACTGTAAATTATGTAACAAACCAAATTACTAATGTTACAAATAAAATTAATGATGTAGCTAACAAAATGGATAAAGGTCTAAACTTTGTTGGAAATGATACTACTAAAGTTGTTAATACTAAGTTAGATGGAACTGTAAGCATAAAAGGAGAAGGAACTATACCTGTAGGAACTAATACTGCAGCTAATAATATTACAGTTGAAAAAGATACAACAGCAGGAGCAACAGGATTAGTTGTAAAACTTGCTGATAAATTAACTGGAATGACTGGATTTGAAACTAAAGACGATAATGACGGAAAAGTTAAGATTGATAAAGCAGGAGTGGTATTAACAGGTAAAGATGGCAAAAATGGAGTAACTATTAAACCTGGAAATGGAACAGATGCAGCGACAATATCATTCAACAAAACAGATGATGGTAAAGCAACAGGTAAAATTACTGGAGTTAAAACTGATGAAAACGATAAAACATCAGTAGCAACTGTCGAATATGTAGAAAGTAAGATAGGTTCTGGAATGACATTCGGAGCAGATGATAAGAGTGAAGCTCAAAAACTTGGAACTACACTTGAAGTTAAGGCAGCTACAGAAAAAATAACAGCAGCTGTTAAAGAGGAAAAAGACGGTAAAATAGTAGCAAAAGCAGGAGAGACTACTACTTATACAGGTAAGAATCTAACAACTACTTATACAATAAATGATGATAAAACAAAAGGAACTATATCTGTGGCAATGACAGAAAGACCTGAGTTTGCAGCAGTAACAGTAGGAACTGGAAACACTAAAGCAACATTAGATGGTGAAAAAGGTTCGTTAGAATTTAATAAAACTATAGAAAAAGGAAAAGATGGGAAACCTATTGTTTATGCGAATAATGATGGAAAAATTGTAACATATAAAGATGAAAACGGAAAAGTTCAACCAATTTACAAACAAAGAGGAGAAGGAACTATTAGTGGATTGAAAGATGTAGATTATCTTGAAGTTGATGGAAATAGAGTTGCAATAGATAGAACTCAAGCAGCTAATGCAGGATATGTTGATGATCAATTAGAAGATGTTAGAACAAGAATCACTAATAATACTACTAGAATTACAGAATTAAATACAGAAAGTAGAGCGGGAATTGCAGGAGTAGCAGCAATGGCAAATATTCCTCAAATAAATGATGCTGGAAGTAATAAATACAATATTTCAGTAGGTATTGGAAAACATAGAGGAGAAACTGCCTATGCATTAGGAATTTCTGGAGTATCTGATGGTGGTAGAGTAGTTTATAAAGCTAGTGCTGCGTTAGATAGTCAAAATAAAGTAACTGCCGGAATTGGATTAGGATATCAATTTGGTAAGAGAGATATTGAAGCAAATGAGTTAGATAGATTTAAAGCTCAAATGGCATTACTACAAACAGATTCAACTAGAAAATTTGAAAAACTTGAAAGAGAGCAACAAAGAATGAGAGAAGAGCAAGAAGCAATCAAAGCTACTCATAATAGAATGCAAGAAGCAATAGTTGCAATCGATAAAAAAACAGATGCTATAGATAAATTAAATCAAATGAAGATGAATCAATTAGAAGAAAGAATTAATCAAAAAGTTGAAAAAATAGATTCGCTTAACCAACTTAAAATTAATCAAATTAATAAAGAGATGGAAAAAGTAAAAAATAAATTGAAAATCTATAAATAATCAAATTTTTTAAAAGTTGAAGAAAAATAAAAAAAGACAAGAATTTTTAGAAAAAATATGGAAAACTAAAAAGTTGGAAATAAGAATCTAAGAGTTCTTGTTTTTTTAGATTAAATTGAAATTAAAAATGATTGACATTAAAAAAGAAATATGGTATAAAATTATTAGAATAAAGTCGGGCGATCCACTGCCTAGTAAGAAATTACTTTAAAAGAAGGAATTATAAAGTCGGGCGATCCACTGCCTAGTAATGAAAATTACTTTAAAAGAAGGAATTATAAAGTCAGGCGATCCACTGCCTAGTAAGAAATTACTTTAAAAGAAGGAATTATAAAGTCAAGGCTACTTAACTTAGAAGTAGCCTTTTTTCAAAAAATATTAGGGGGGAAAATGATATTAAAATTGTATGAGGTTGATAACAATTATATAGATTATTTGCAAAAATATGATGAAAAAGTGTTAAATTATAGTGGTGAAAAGTATAAAGTTAATAGAAAATATTTGGGAATTTTATTGAAAATAAATGAATTTATATATATTGCACCATTGTCGTCACCCAAGAATAAAGATTATGATTTAGATAAAAAAATCAAAAAATCTACAAAAATAATAATTAGAATAAAAAAGATACAAAAAGATAAAGAAAGATTACTTGGAACGATAAAACTTAATTGTATGATTCCAATATATAATACAAAGGTTATAAAAAAATATGATGTGAAAGCTGAAAAAGATAAAAAATATAAAAATTTGATACAGGAGCAGTTAGTTTTTATAAGGAAAGAAGAAAAAATGATTATAAAAAGAGCAGAGAATTTATATAAACAAAAATTAAAAAATCCATCATATTTAAAAGATACAGTAAATTTTATTTTGTTAGAAGAAAAATCAAAAAACTATATAGATGGTTTAAAATTTTAAATTTTATAGACAAAAATGATAAAATATACTATAATAACGAAAAAGTTATATAGGAGGTTTCAAAAACGTGAAAAAAATTTTGAAAGTATTTTTAATATTAAGTATATTTGTAATGGCATTATCTTGTGGTAAAAACGATACAATAAAAATAGTATTTTTACCGAATGAATCAAACGAATCATTAAAACAGTCAAGAGAAGAATTTGCTAAAGTTATAGCAGAAGCAACGGGGAAAAAAGCTGAAATAGTTACAACGACAGATTATAATATTGCAATAGAAAATATCGTATCAGGGAAAGCACAAATTGCTTATTTAGGAGGAGAAGCTATTTTGAGTGCTGCAGATAGAAGTAAAGATGTTCAAGCAGTATTGACAAATGCTGGAAAAAGTGGAACAATTGAAGATTCACTTTATTATAGTTTTATAGCAGTTAGAGCAGAAGATGCGGATCAATATAAAACAAATGGAGAATTTGATTTAAAAAAAATTAAAGGGAAAACAATGGCATTTGTAACAAATAGTTCGACGTCAGGATTTAAAGTTCCAGGCAAAGTAATTGCAAAAGAATTAGGAATTGAAAATTATGAAGATTTATTAGAGCCAGGAAAAGTATTTTCAAAAGTAATTTTTGGAAATTCACATCCGGGAACACAAGTAAATTTAATGAAAAAAGATGCAGATGTTGCAACATTTGCGATACCAAAATCGTTTACAATTTACGATTTAGTAGATGGGCAAGAAAATCAAAAAGGAGCAACTTATAAAGTAAAACAAGGAGCTGTTGCACCGTTTGGAGAAGTAGCAGGACAAGCATTTACAGTTATAAAATCAATACCGGTATTAAATGGAGCAATTACCTTTAATACAAAAACATTATCTAAAGATGATCAAGAAAAAATCAAAAAAGCATTAATGTCTGAAAAAACTACGAATAATCCTCATATTTTCTCAGGAAAAGAAAGTAAAGTGAGAGGAATGTTCTTAAAAGAAAACGATAAAGTTGGATTGATAGAAACAAACAATAAATGGTATGAAAAATTAAGAGAAGTTAAATAATTTTAGTATAATAAATAAAGGAGATTTTTGTGAATATATAATTTTAAAAATATATTTTCAAGTCTCCTTTTCTTTTTGTAAAAATTGTATTATAATAGTTAATAACTTAAAAACAAAAAGGAGAAAATCCAATGTTATTAGAACTGAAAAATGTAGAAAAAATTTATAATAATGGGACAAAAGCTTTGAAAAATGTGAGTTTTACTGTGAATAAGGGAGAATTTGTTTCTGTAATTGGATCGTCTGGTTCAGGGAAATCAACACTTTTAAGAACGATAAATAGAATGATTGATATAACAAATGGGGAAATAAAATTTCTTACAGAAGATGAAAGTAAAAATGAAAAAATAGTTAAAATATCAAAATTAAAAAAAGGAGAGATAAATAAAGTAAGACGACAAATTGGAATGATATTTCAAAATTATAATTTAGTAGAAAAATTAACTGTAATAGAAAATGTTTTACATGGAAGGCTTGGATATAAGTCAACATTAAAGGGTATTTTGGGGATATATAATGAAGATGAGAAACGAGAAGCATTTGAGCTATTAGAAAGAGTAGATATGGCAAAATATGCGTATCATAAATGTAGTGAACTTTCAGGAGGACAGAAGCAAAGAGTTGGAATTGCAAGAGCTTTAATGCAAAAACCACGACTTTTACTTTGTGATGAACCGATTGCTTCGCTTGATCCTAAAACTTCAGAAATTGTAATGGATTACATAAAAAAAATTGTAGATGAAATGAAAATAACTTGTATTGTAAATTTACATCAAGTGGATATAGCAAAAAAGTATTCTAATAGAATAATTGCTTTGAATAATGGAGAAAAAATATTTGATAATATTGTAAATGAATTAAATGAAGAGACGATAAAAAAAATATACTCAAGTGATAAGAAAATGGAGATCGAAAATGTTAAGTAATGAAAAAGATATTTTTAAAATAAGAAAGCAATCTAAAATAAATTTCTTAATTTTATTCGTTTTATTTTATGGACTTTCAGCTTTAATTTCTGGATTTCAAAATGGAATAGCGTTTTTATCAATTCCAAACGGAATAATTTGGTTGTTTAAAAATTTTGTGCCTACAGCTTCAGCATTAAAATATTTTCCTAAAATAATGAATACGATGTTAGAATCAGTTATGATTGGTATAACAGCCACGGTAATTTCAGCAATATTTGCAATATTTTTAGCAATAATTGGATCTGAAACAACAGGAATAAATAAATTTTCAAAAATAATAATAAAAGTTATTGCTTCAATGTTTAGAAATACGCCTATAGTTGCGTGGTCAATTCTATTATTATTTTCATTTAAACAAAGTAAAATGACAGGATTAATAGCTTTAATTGTTATACTTTTTGGTTATATGATTAGAACTTTTATGGAAACGATTGATGAAGTTGGAGCTAATGTCCGTGAAGCTTTGGAAGTAACTGGAGCGAATTATTTTCAAATAATATTTCAAGGAATTATACCAAGTGTATCGGGACAACTTGTATCTTGGGTTCTTTACTATATTGAAAATAGTATAAGAGAGATGACTTTAATAGGAATGTTGACAGGAACGGGAATAGGATTTTTGTTTAATATGTATTATCGTGATTTTAAATATGATGTTGTAGGATTAATAATTTTAATTGTAGTAATTTTTGTAATAGGAATTGAGTTAGTATCAAATAAAATAAGAAAAGAATTGTTATAGGAGTAAAAATGAAAGGTGTAGAAACTTTCTCAAATGTAGAAAAAACAAAAAGTGGGAAAATAAAAATAAAAAAAATTACGAAAAGAAGAGTATATTTATATTGTGTTTGGTCAATTTTGTGTATAATAACTTTGTGCACATTATTTACAATAAATTTTAATGAAATAAACTTTAAAGTAGCGTTAATGGATTTAGGAAAAAACTTAAAATGGATGTTTTTAGAAGCAAAATTATCTGAACGGTATACTATTTTGCAAATATTAAAAAGTTTAGTTGTTACAATATCAATAGCAATTTTAACAACGATAATTGGAGCAACAGTTGCATTATTTTTATCGTTTTTTGCTTCAAAAAATTTATCATCAGAACGAGTATCAAAAATTATAAAAATCGTAATGTCGTTTATTCGTGCAGTTCCAACAATCTTGTGGGTTATGATATTTTCCGTAGTTGCAAGTATTGGAATTGAGGCGGCAGTAATTGGAATGACATTTCATAGTGTGTCATATTTGACAAAGGCTTATTCTGAAAGTATAGAAGAAATTGATAATGGAATTATAGAAAGTTTAAGAGCAACTGGAGCATCGTGGTGGCAAATAATATTTCAAGGTGTAATTCCAACTTGTTTTAATTCAATATTGTCATGGACTTTTGTTCGTTTTGAAATAAATTTTACAAATGCAGTTGTAGTCGGAGCAGCTTCAGGAGCTGGAGGATTAGGCTATGAAATGTTTATGGCAGGAACAATGTATTTTGATATAAAAGAAATAGGATTTTTCACATATTTAGTTTTTTTTGTGACAATTTTATTAGAAACAATATCAATAAAATTAAGGGAAAAATATATTATGAAATAAAAAAGACAATTTTTTTTTGTGAATGGGTCTTTTATTTTTGTAAATTCGTGGTATACTATTGTTATCAAAAATAAGAAAGAGAGTGGTAAATATGATGAAGTATTTGCAAAAAATTGGAAAATCATTGATGTTGCCAGTTGCAGTATTGCCAGCAGCAGCAGTATTAATGGGAATTGGGTATTGGATTGATCCAGCAGGATGGGGAGCAAATAGCCCAGTTGCAGCATTTTTAATTAAAGCAGGAGCAGCTATAATTGATAATATGTCAATTTTATTCGCTGTAGCAATAGCTTATGGTATGACAAAAGAAAAAGATGGATCAGCAGCATTAAGTGGATTAGTTGCATTTTTAGTTGTTACAACTTTATTGAAACCAGAAACAGTTTCAGCTTTAACAAAAATAGAATTAGATAAAGTTCCATTGGCATTTTCAAAAATTTCTAACCAATTTATAGGAATTTTATCTGGATTAGTAGCTGCAACAATGTTTGATAAATTCCATAGAACAGAATTGCCTCAAGCTTTAGCGTTCTTTAGTGGAAAACGTTTAGTACCTATTATGACATCAATTGCTATGCTTATAGTATCAGGTGTATTGTTCTTTGTTTGGCCAGCAATATTCTCAGGATTAGTTGGATTTGGAATAGTAATGACAAAAATGGGAGCATTTGGAGCAGCAGTTTATGGATTCTTCAATAGATTATTAATCCCAGTTGGATTACACCACGCATTAAATGCAGTATTCTGGTTTGATTTAGCAGGAATAAATGATATTGGAAACTTCTGGGCAGGAACAGGTATCAAAGGTGTAACAGGAATGTATCAAGCAGGATTCTTCCCAGTTATGATGTTCGGATTACCAGCAGCAGGATTTGCTATTTATCAAACAGCAAAACCTGAGAAAAAAGCGCAAATAGCTTCATTAATGTTAGCAGCAGGATTTGCATCATTCTTTACAGGAGTAACTGAACCATTAGAATTTGCATTTATGTTTGTTGCACCATTATTATATGTAATTCATGCGGCTTTAACAGCTTTAAGTTTATTTATTGCATCAACATTACACGCAACAGCAGGATTTGGATTTAGTGCTGGGCTTGTTGACTTTGTTTTAAGTTCAAGATTACCACTAGCTAACAAACCATTTTTATTAATAATACAAGGGTTAGTGTTTGCTGTATTATATTATGTAATATTTAAAACATTAATAGTTAAATTTAATTTAATGACACCTGGAAGAGAAGAAGATACAGTTGAAGAAGAAAGAGTTGTTTTAACAAAAAATAAAAATCATGCTGAAGTTGCAAAAGTAATTTTTGAAGCATTAGGTGGAAAAGAAAATATTGTTTCAATTGATAATTGTGCAACAAGATTAAGATTAGAAGTAAAAGATACTACATTAGTAAATGATAAACTTATAAGAACTGTAGCAGCTGGAATAGTAAAACCTTCAAAAACAGATGTTCAAGTTATAATCGGACCTCTTGTAGAATTTGTAGCAACAGAATTAAAAAAATTAAATTAAAATAGAAAATTAGCTATTAAAAACTGAGGGCTTTGAGTTCTCAGTTTTTTAAGATTATGATTGTAAAGAGGAGTAGTTTATGAGAGTTATTATTTTAAAAGATAAAGAAGAAATAGCAAAATGGAGTGCATATAAAATAGCAAAAAAAATATTAAAATTTAATCCAACTAGTGAGAAGCCGTTAGTTTTAGGACTTCCAACAGGATCGACTCCACTTGGAACATATAGAGAATTAATTAATTTGAATAAAGAAGGTATAATATCGTTTGAGAACGTTGTAACATTTAATATGGACGAATATGTTGGATTAAGTCCTGAACATGAGCAAAGTTATCATTATTTTATGCATGAAAATTTCTTTAATCATATTGATATAAAAAAAGAAAATATAAATATTTTAGATGGAATGACTAAAGATTTGGAAGCAGAATGTCAAAAATATGAAGATAAAATAAAATCGTATGGTGGAATACACTTATTTATGGGTGGTGTAGGAGAAGACGGACATATCGCATTTAATGAACCGGGATCTTCGCTTTCATCTCGTACGAGAGATAAAGAGCTTACTTACGATACAATTTTAGCAAATTCAAGATTTTTTGATAATGATGTAGAAAAAGTACCTAAGTTAGCTTTAACGGTTGGAGTTGGAACTTTGATGGATTCCGAGGAAATAATGATTCTTGCAGATGGATATAAAAAAGCGAGAGCAGTTTATCACGGTATAGAGGGTGGAATTAATCATCTTTGGACAATATCAGCATTGCAGCTGCATAGAAAAACTGTAATTGTTATTGATGAAAAAGCGGCTTCAGATTTAAAAGTAAAAACATATAAATATTTTAAAGAAATAGAGTATAAAAAATTAAATTTAGATGAATATAAAAAAGAAATGTTAAATTTGATAAAATAAGAGGTAATTAAAATGATTTTAAAAAATGCTAAAATTTTTGATGGAGAAAAATTTATAAAAGAAACAGTTGTTGTTTTAGAAAATGATAAAATAAAAAAAATATTGTGCGAAAGTGAATTAACAGATGAAATTTTGAAAGATGAAAAAATTGTAGATTTAGAAGGGAAAATTTTATCTCCCGGATTTATTGATTTACAATTAAATGGTTGTGGTGGAGTGTTATTTAATGATGCGATAACTCGTGAAACGTTGGAAATTATGAACGAAACAAATAAAAAATATGGATGTACTTCGTTTTTACCGACACTTATAACATCACCAGATGAAAAAATAGAAGAAGCACTAAATTTAATAAAAAATATGAAAGATAAAGAACAAATTGGAGTGTTGGGATTACATATAGAAGGACCTTATATTAGTTTAGAAAAAAAAGGAATACATAGACCGGAATATGTTAGAATTCTATCAGATGAAATTATAGACAAAATTGCAGATGCAGGATATGATGTAACAAAAATTATGACTATCGCACCAGAAAAAGGGAAAGTTGAACATTTGAAAAAATTAAGACAAAGTGGAATAAAACTTAATATGGGGCATACAAATGCAAATTATGATGAATGTGTTGAGAAAAAAGAATATTTTGATGGAGCGACACATTTGTATAATGCAATGAGCCAATTACAATCAAGAAATCCCGGAGCTGTAGGATTTGTAATGAATGATGATAAAGTTATGGCAGGAATAATTGTTGATGGATATCATATGACATTTTCTGCAGTGGAAATTGCAAAAAAAATAATGAAAGATAGACTTTATTTAGTGACAGATGCAGTATCTCCAGCTGGAATAGATACAATGACAGAATTTATGTTTGAAGGAAATCGTGTGTTTTATAAAGATAAAAAATGTCAGTCAGCTGAAGGAACATTAGGAGGATCAGCACTTGTTATGATTGAAGGAATAGAAAATTTAGTAAAAAAAGTTCATTTAACAATAGAGGAAGCATTAAAAATGGCGACTTCGTTACCAGCAAAAGCAATTTCAGTTGAGGACAGATATGGATACATAAAAGAAGGGTATGTGGCAGATTTAACATTCTTTGATGAAAAATATAAAGTAAAAGGAACAGTAGCTAAGGGGCAATTAAAATTATATTAAAATTACTTTAGAGAATAAAGATTAAATTAGAAAAAATGGGAGAAAAATGAAGAAAAATTTTCTCCTTTTTTTGTAAAAATAATAAAAATATGATATAATGTAAAGAAAATGTAAAATAAGAGGAGATGAAAAAAATGAATGGAATTCAATTAATAATATTTTATGTGGTGATTATAGCGATAATGTTAGTACCTTCAATTTTATCAAATAAAAAAAGAAAGAAAAAACAAGAAGAAATGATAAATTCTTTTAAAGCGGGAGTTAAAGTTGTAACAATTGGAGGGATTAAAGGAGAAATTACTAATGTTTTAACAGATTCAGTTGAAATAAAAGTAGATAAATCAGTGAGATTAACTGTTTTAAAATCAGCAATTTCTGAAATTATAAAGTAGTAAAAAGTTGAAAATTTAGGAGGAAAAATGAGGAAAATATTAATCTTTCTTTTTATATTTTTAGGAGTTTTATTATTTTCGGAAACATTAGAAAATATAACATATAGAAATGGAGTTTTTAGAACGACATTTAGAGAAAATAAAAAAATAATTCCTACGATAACTTATAATAAAAATCAAAATATTATAGAATTAAGTTATCAAAACTTAAAATTAAAAAAAGATGTGCCTCAAAATTTTAATCTAAATGATGAGTATTTAGAAAAAGTTAGTGTAACAGAAATTGCAGGTTTTACAAATATAACTTTTTACTTAAAAGAAGGTATAGAATATAAAGTTTTAAATCAAAACAAAGAAACTCAAGTTACGTTTACAGGGAAAAAACAACCTGTTGTTGTTATTCCGTCGGTACCCAAAAAGAAATATACAATAGTTATAGATCCGGGGCATGGAGGGAAAGATACAGGAGCTATCGGTAATGGATATAGAGAAAAAGATATTGCATTAGCTGTTTCAAAAAAATTGGCAGAGAATTTAAGAGATGATTTCAAAGTAATTATGACAAGATCAACAGATGTTTTTATACCACTTCAAGAAAGAGCTGAAATAGCAAATAGAAATAATTCTGATTTTTTTATAAGTATACACTTAAATTCAGGACCAAATGTGACGGCAACTGGAGTTGAAGTATTTTATTATTCTAAAAATCCATCATCATATGCAGCAGAAGTAGCAAAATTTGAAAATAGTGTAGATAAATCTGTAAATACGGAATATTCTGATTATTTAGTTAATGACATTATATATCAAATAAATCAAAGACAGAGTGCAGCAGTAGGAAGAGATATTTTGAATAGTATTGTAAATAATTTTGGACTTAGAGATAGAGGAGTTTTAGGAGCAAATTTTGCTGTTCTTCGTGGGACGCATTCAGCAGCAGTGTTAGTAGAAATAGGGTTTATTTCAAACTATGCGGATGTTTCTAATTATATTTCTGAATCAGGGCAAGAGAAATTAGTAAGAGGAATAGCCGATGCGATAAGAAAAAACTTTGAATAATAGGAGTTAGAATATGGGAAATAACGATAAAACTGAAATGATAAAAAAAAGTTTTTTTGAAAAAAATAGATGGATTATACTTTTAGCAGGAGTATCTTTAATCATGATAGGAATAAATATTCATGATAAAAATCATTCTAGTAAAATAGAGGTAGTTGTTGATCCTAGTTTATCTAAAAATATTATTTCAGAAGAAAAAAAAGAAAATCTTAAAATTTTTGTTTATAATTCTCAAACAAATATGATTGACGAAACTGAAGTGGAAATTCCAAAGAAAAAAACTTTATTAGAAGGAGATTATATTTCTGAAATAATAAAAAAAACAATGGGGTTAGATGAGAAAATGAAATTTTTAAGTGCGTACACTTTAGATGTAGAAAATCAAAAAACGATGATAATAAAATTAAATTCAGAATTTTTGGAAGTAAAAAATAATAAAACATTTTATGAGGGATTTGTAAAAAGCATAGTTGATACAGTGAAATTATATGAAAAAAGCGTGCAAAATGTGCAAATTCAAATAGATGGAGATGCAGTAGTACAATAGGATTAAAAGGAATAAAAATGAGTATGAATATAGAAAATATAAAAAGAAATGTGAGAAAGTATTTAGATGAAAAAAGATATAATCACGTAGAAAGAGTTGCAAATTGTGCAAAGGAACTGGCTGAAAAACATTTGCCCAAAGAAGTAGAAAGAGTAGTTGTAAGTGCGTGGTTACATGATGTAGCAAAATTTTTTGAGTTAGAAAAAATGATTCAATTAATAAAAGATAAATATCCGGAAGTTCAAAATGAACAATCAAAGTCTACTGCGATATTACATGGATTTGCAGGAGCAGAGTTTATAAGAGAAAATTTTGAATTATTCGGTATAGAAGATGAAGAAATTTTAGATGGTGTAAAATATCATACGATAGGTAAAGAAAATATGACAACATTGTCGAAAATTGTATATTTAGCTGATGCTATTGAATCTGCAAGAATGTGGGAAGGAGTAGACATAGCAAGAGAGTTAGCTAAAACTAATTTAGATGAAGCGATAAAATTTGAAATAGATGAGAAGTTAAAATATTTAATATCGAAAGATACGATTATCCATCCAAATATAATCTTGTTTAGAAACTCTTTAATTTCAAAAAAGTAAAAGATTGAGGGAGAAAAAATGAGAGATAAAAAAGAAAAGATGGATGATTTAAGTTATCTAAAACAAGTATTAGAAGAATACGACTTTACTTTTCAAGAAATATTACAGTTAATGGAATGGGGAAGTAAAAAGAAAAAGCTTTATAGACAAGTTATAGATGCTTGGGAAGAACAAGGAGAAATTTATAGACTTAGGAATGGAAGATATACATTGCCAGAAAAGGCAGGGCTTTTAAAAGGAGAAATTTCAATAGCAACAGGAAGTTTTGGATTTTTAGATATTCCTGGAGAAGACAGTGTATTTATACCAAGACCTTATTTGAATACTGCGATGGATGGAGATACTGTTTTAGTTAGAATTTTAAAAGAAAATACGACAAATAATGGACGAAAGCGTGAAGGTGAAGTTTATAAAGTTGTAAATAGAAACAAAGATGTTATTGTTGGAATTTTTGAACATAATATAAGTTTTGGATTTGTGAAACCAAGAAATAGTCCAAAAGACATTTATATCCCCAAAAAATTAATAAATGGAGCTAGGACAGGAGATTTGGTAGCAGTAAAAGTTGATTTTTGGGGAGATGAAAAAAGAAAACCAGAAGGTAAAATTATTAGTATCTTAGGTGATCCAGAAGATACAGAAGCTTTAATTTCAGGGCTTTTAATTAATCAGGGAATTAATGAAAAATTTTCAAGAGAAGTAATTAGTGAAGTTGAGAAAATAAGTGAGAATATTTTTGATGAAATAGAAAAACGGCGAGATTTAAGGCATTTAAATATAATTACGATAGATGGAAAAGATGCAAAAGATTTGGATGACGCAGTTTATGTTGAGAAGACAGAAAATGGGTATAAATTGTTAGTAAGTATTGCCGATGTTTCTTATTATGTTAAAGAAAATACAGAGTTAGATGGTGAAGCGTTAAAGCGTGGAAATTCAATATATTTGGTAGATAGAGTGATTCCAATGCTTCCTAAAAAATTATCAAATAATTTGTGTTCGTTAAATCCAAATGAAGATAAATTGACCTTTACGGTTGAAATTGATTTTGACAATAATGGTAAAATTATAGGGAATGATTTTTATAAGTCTGTAATAAAATCAAAATATAGAATGACATATAATGATGTAAATGAAATTTTTGACAGTAATATTGAATTAATTGATAAATATTCAGAGATTGTATCAATGTTACATCAAATGTTAGAACTGTCACACTTAATAAGAGAAGGCAAAAAACGTCGTGGGAGTATAGACTTTGAGCTTCCTGAAATAAAAGTTATACTTGATAGCAATAAAATAGTAAAAGATATAGAGCTACGTTCAAGAGGAGAAGCAGAACGATTAATAGAAGATTTTATGGTTACAGCAAATGAAGTAGTAGCAGATAAATTACACTGGGAAGAAATTCCGGCGATTTATAGAGTTCACGAAGACCCAGATAAAGCTAAAATTCAAGCATTAAACGAATCATTAATAAAATTTGGATATTTTTTAAAGGGATTAGACGATATTCATCCCGGGAAGTTTCAGCAAATAATTGATAAAACTACTGGGCTTCCGGAAGGATATTTAATACATAAATTAATTTTAAGAGCAATGCAAAGAGCTAGATATGCAAATAAAAATTTAGGACATTTCGGTTTAGCTTCAAAATTTTATTTACATTTTACATCTCCAATAAGAAGATATGCAGACTTAGTTGTACATAGAATGTTAGGAAAAAGTATTGAAAAATATATGAATGACAAAGAAAAAAGTAAATATGGAGCCAATCTTGATATTGTTTCTTCGATAATTTCTAAAACTGAAAGAGTGGCAGACAAATTAGAGGAAGATAGTGTAAAAATTAAATTAATTGAGTATATGCAAGATAAAATTGGACAAATATTTATTGCACGTCTTAGTGGAATGAATAAAAATAAAATTTTTATGGAACTAGAAAATCATATCGAAGTTGTATATAATGTGATCTCAAGTCAAGATAATTTCATATATGATGAAGAAAACTTTAAAATAACAAACACGAAAACGAATGAAAGTTTTACAATGGGAAATACGCTTAAAGTCATTGTAACTGGAGCAAGTTATGATAAAATGGAGATTGAAGTAATTCCGTTTGAAGAAAATAATCATAATATAATATAGTGAAATTAGAAAAAGTAAAAACAAAACAAAGGAATTTAAAAGAAAAAATAAAAAAATCTTGCTTTTTGTATACAAGTATAGTAAAATAAATACAGAAAAAAGAGAAAGATAAATATTGTAGGAGGTATGATGAAAAAAATAGGACTATTAATGGGATTAATAACTGTTTTATCAGTTTCATGTTCTACAGGAATAGTAGGCGATATGCAAGCTGTGAATGGTAAAACATACATTGTACCGTTTTCAAGGGATAGTAGAGCTAATACTAGAATAGATGAAAATGGTAGAAAATATAAAGAAAAATTTATAAATGAAATGGATAAAAGTAATGAAATTATTGTTTATTCTAAAATTGATGATGCTCCAGCAAGACATTGTTTAGGTAAAGATGGACATCCTATTATTAAAATAGATCCGGTAACAAAAGAATATGAAAGAATTTGTAGATTAGATACTCCGGGGTCAAGAGTCGAAGGATCAGAAATTGAAGTAGATGAAATTGATTATTATGCAGCAAATACTGAGAATAAATATGTGTATGAAAAAACAATAGAAAAAAATCAAGATAATTCAAATAAAAAGGTTTTTTCAAATGAAGAGTATACAAAATATGCTAAATATACAAGACCTCAAAAAAGAGAAGAAATAAGAAGAAGATATTTAGAACCTAAAGAAGATGTACAAGCATTCTTAAAAGCATTGTATAAAAAAAGAATGAAAGAACAATATAATATTGACGTAGAATAATTTGAAAAGAATAGCTAATTGTTTAAAAACGATTAGTTATTTTTTTGTTTTTTTGATATAATAATATTAAGGAAATTATTTTGTTGGAGCGAAAATGAATGAAAAATAAAAAAATGACATTTGAAGAAATAGATGAGCTTGCATTAAAAATAGCGAAAAGTTTTGAAAATGGAGGAGTTTTAGGGCTTATTGGAGATTTAGGAACGGGAAAAACAACTTTAACAAAAAAAATATGTAAATATTATAATGTGACTGAAAATGTAAAAAGTCCAACATTTACATATGTTATTGAATATATTTCGGGAGATAAAACTATTTATCATTTTGATGTGTATAGAATTTTAAATTCTGAAGAGGTGTATGAAATAGGATTTAGTGATTACATTTCAGAAACAGATGCTATAGTAATTGTTGAATGGGCAAATAATATCATAGATGAAATGCCTGAAAATACAATGTTTTTAGAAATAAAGCATAATGATGAAAATACGAGATTAGTATCAATATATAACATGGAAAGTGGAGAGAGAAAATATGTTGACATTTGGGATAACGACTTCAACTAAAAGAGCTTCATTATCATTACACGAAAATGATAAATTGCTTTGTGAGATAACAGAGGAAGTTGCAAAAACACATTCTACAACAATTTTAGCACAAATAAATGAATTATTAGAAAAAAGTAATAAAAAATTAGAAGATATAACAGATGTAATTGTATCGGTAGGGCCTGGTTCTTTTACAGGTGTAAGAATAGCAATTTCGGTTGTAAAAGGATTATTTTATAGCAAAAATGTAAAAGTTTTTGAAGTGAATGAGTTAGATGCGTTAGCTTATCAAGTTATAAAAGATGAGAGTAGTGAAGTTGAAGAAAATAATATAATTTATTCATTAATTGATTCAGGAAAAGAGAAAATTTATTATGGAAAATATAGAAAAGTAAAAGAAAATAAGCTTGAATTAATTGGAAATCAAAAAGTTGGGAAATTAGATGTTTTAATTGAAGAAATAAAAAAAGATAAAATTTTTAAAAATTATATTGTTGGAGATGCAGGATTAAATTACGCAGAAAAAATTGTAGGAAATTTAGGGAATAAAGTAAAATTTATAGAGAAAAAAAATATGAAGATAAATGCTAATACATTTTATGAAATGTATAAGTTAAATTTTTTGAAAAAGGTAGATTTGTTTATATTAAAACCGAATTATTTGGAAAAATCACAAGCAGAAAGGGATAAAGAAAATGGCATTTAAGAATTTTTTTAAATTTGGAAAGAAAAAAGAAGATGAAGTTGAAAAAGAAGAAATTGAAAAAGTTGAAAAAAGTTTGGAAAATATTGTAGTTGAGAGTAATGTAGAAAATTTTACAGAAAAAGAAGAAGAGAAAATTGAAATAGAAAAAGTTGAAAATAAATCGAAACCACTGAAAGATAGACTTGCTGCACCAAAGAGAGGTTTTTTTGGCAAATTGAAAGAGCTTTTATTAGGTAAAGTGATAGATGATGAATTGTATGAAGAGTTAGAAGAATTATTAATTCAATCAGATATTGGAATGAATATGACTATGAAATTAGTTGAAGAACTTGAAAAAAGAGTAAGTAAGAAAAAATTAAAGACATCAGAGGAAGTTTATGAAGAATTAAAAGAGTTATTAAAAGAAAAATTAGTTGAAAACCATAAAGAAAATACAGAAATTGTTATAGAAGATGGAAAATTAAATATAATTTTAATTGTTGGAGTAAATGGAGTAGGGAAAACTACTTCGATAGGTAAAATGGCAAATAAGTATAAAAAACAAGGTAAAAAAGTAATAATTGGAGCTGGTGATACGTTTAGAGCGGCTGCCATTGAGCAAATTGAGGAATGGGGTAAAAAGACAGGAGTTGAGGTCGTTAAACAATCTCATGGAAGTGATCCTTCGGCAGTAATTTTTGATACAGTGAGTGCTGCTAGAAATAGAGGATTTGATATTGCTATTATTGATACAGCGGGAAGACTTCATAATAAAAGAGATTTAATGAACGAATTGGAAAAAATTAATAAAATCATAAGACAACAGTCAGGACAAGATGAATTTGAGACATTACTTGTAATTGACAGTACAACGGGACAAAATGGTCTTGAGCAAGCAAAAGTATTTAATGAAATTGTTGATTTATCAGGTGTAATTTTAACAAAATTTGATGGGACAGCAAAAGGTGGGATTATTTTCCCGATTACAGAAGAATTAAAAAAACCTATAAAATTGATAGGTGTTGGTGAAGGAATTGAAGATTTACGAGAGTTTGATGTTAATGAATTTGTACAAGCGATGTTTGAATAAAAATGGGATTTTAAAAATTTTTCAAGTTAAATAAATCACTTGTTTAAAAAGGTTGAAATATAAAAAAAACAAGGTATAATTAGTGTTAGACATAGAAATTTTATAATTTGAAGTGGGAAATGGAGTGAAAAGAAATGTCAGCGAATTTAGTAGAACAACTAAAGAGTAAAGCTAAAACATTAGGAAAAACTATTATTTTGCCAGAAACAGAAGACGAAAGAGTCTTAAGAGCAACAGAAGTAATAATAAAAGAAGGTATAGCAAAAGTTGCTTTAGTTGGAAATGAAGAAGAAATTAGAAAAAATGCAGCTAAAATCGGCGTTTCAGTTGAAGGAGCGATTTTTTACGATCCAAATAATTGTAAAACGATAGATATAATGGCAGAAGTTCTAAGAAAAAGAAGAGAAAAAAAAGGAATGACATTTGAAACGGCGAAAGCGACATTGTTATCAGATCCAAGATTTTTTGGAGCAATGTTGGTGCAAGATGGTAGAGCTGATGGAATGGTAGCTGGATCAAATTCACCAACTGCACATGTTTTGAGAGCAGCGATTTTAGTAATTGGGCCGAAAGAAGGTCTAAAAACGGTGTCGAGTTCATTTATAATGGTTACAAAAACACCAGAATTTGGAGATGATGGAGTGTTTGTTTATTCAGATTGCGGAGTTATCCCTAATCCTACGGCGTTACAATTAGCAGATATTGCAGTTTCAAGTGCTGAAAAAGCAAGATTAACAGCAGGAATAAAAGAACCAAAAGTAGCATTTTTATCATTCTCGACAATGGGAAGTGCAGATGGAGATTCTGTAACTAAAGTTAGAGAAGCGATAGAAATATTGAAAACAAGAAATGTAGATTTTGATTTTGATGGAGAAATGCAATTAGATGCGGCGATAGTGCCGGAAGTAGGAAAATTAAAAGCACCAAATTCAAAAGTTGCAGGGAAAGCAAACGTTTTAATATTCCCAGATTTAAGTGCGGGAAATATAGCTTATAAAATAACTCAAAGATTAGCAGGTGCTAAAGCTTTAGGACCATTGATTCAAGGATTAGCAAGACCGGTACATGATTTATCAAGAGGATGTAGCGTTGAAGATATAGTTGAAGTTGTTGCTTTGACTGCAGTTGAGTCAGAACATTAAAATTTTTAAAAACACTTTTTAGGAGGAAAAATGAAAATATTAGTAATTAACAGTGGGAGTTCGTCATTAAAATTTGAATTAATAGATATGACAAATGAAAAGACTATAGCAAAAGGAATTTGTGAAAGAGTAGGAATTTCAGATCCAATTTTTACATTTAAAAATTTAGTGAAAGATATTGTAATTAAAGACAGACCAGAACCAATGTCTAATCATAAAGAAGCTATAAATGTTGTGCTGAATGCACTACAAGATAAAGAAAATGGAGTAATCGAAAATGTAGATGAAATTGATGCTATCGGGCATAGAATGGTTCATGGAGGAGAATATTATGCAGATTCTACTCTAATTGATGATGAGGCAATTAAAGTGTTTGAGGAATTATCGTCATTAGCACCGTTACATAATCCGGCAAATATAATGGGTGTAAAAGTAATGAGAGAATTGTTACCAAATAAAAAAAATGTAGCAGTATTTGATACAGCATTTCATCAAACAATGGAACCAAAAGTATTTACATACCCATTACCATACGAAGATTATACTGAATTAAAAGTTAGAAAATATGGATTCCACGGAACTTCGCATAAATATGTTAGTGAAGTTGCAAGAGAAATGTTAGGTAAAGAAGAAAGTAAAATTGTAGTTTGTCATTTAGGTAATGGAGCTAGTTTATCTGCTGTTAAAAATGGAAAAGTTGTTGACACATCAATGGGATTAACACCACTTCCAGGAGTTATGATGGGAACAAGAACAGGAGATATAGATCCTGCAGCAGCATTTTATGTAATGGAAAAAAGAGGACTTGACTTAAAAGGAATTGATATGAGAATGAATAAACAATCTGGTATTTTAGGAGTGTTTGGGAAAAGTTCAGACTTTAGAGATATGGAATCATCAATGAAAGCTGGAGATGAAAGAGCAAAATTGGCATACGAAATGTTTGAATATAGAGTAAGAACTTACATCGGAGCATATACAGCAGCAATGGGTGGAATTGATGCTATTGCATTTACAGGTGGAATAGGAGAAAATGCTATTTCTATGAGAAAAGCAATTTGTAAAAATTTAGAATATTTAGGTGTCGAATTTGATGATGAATTAAATGATTCAAGACCGGCAGGGAATGTGGAATTAACTAAAGAAAATTCAAAAGTTAAAGTTTACAAAATTGAAACGGCAGAAGAGTTAGTTATTGCGAGAGATACATATAAATTAGTTAAATAGAAGTGGAAATCAAATATCAAGAATTGGTATTTGATTTTTCTACAAAATATATATTGTATATACAAAGGAGTGGAAATATTGAAATTAAATATAATATATTTTAGTACAACTGGAAATACGGAAGGAATAGCACATTATATAGGAGAAGGAGCAGCAAGTTTAGGAGCTGAAGTTGAAATGATTTCTGTAGATTCGGCAGATGATTCTTTATTAGATGTAGATTATTTAGCTTTCGGTTCATCTGCTACAGGAGCAGAAGAAGTTGGAGCAGAAATGGTTGAATTTATTGAAGATAATATTGAAAAAATAAAAGGTAAAAAAGTAGGATTATTCGGATCATATGACTGGGGTGGTGGCGAATGGATGGAATATTGGATAAAAGATATGGAAGATAAAGGAGTAGAAGTTGTAGGAGAAGGACTTAGAATTCAACTAGCAGTAGATGATGATGAAAAAATTGAAGAAGCAAGAAAATATGGAGCAGAAATTATAAAATAGAGTAGAATTAAAAAGTGATAGGAGTAAAAAATATATTTCATAAAAGTATGACACTTTAAGTTACAATTTACACGTGTAGAAAAAATAATAATAAATACTTGAAAAAAAGTATAAAATATGATAATATAATTGTAAACGCTTAAAAATTAAAATGTATTATTATATAGAAAGGAGTCACCATGAAAAAAGATTTACATCCAAAATATAATTTTGTTGTATTTGAAGATACAAGTAATGGAGATAAATTCTTAGGAAAATCTACTAAAACTTCAAAAGAAACAACAACTTTTGAAGGACAAGAATATCCTGTAATTAAAGTTGCAACAAGTTCAACTTCACACCCATTCTATACAGGGAAATCTAAATTTGTTGATGAAACAGGAAGAGTTGAGAAATTCAAACAAAAATACAACTTATAATTATAACAGAGTTACTATTTTTAAAATGGTATTCTCTGTTTTTTTTTGAAAATATTTTATAAAAAATTACTGTAATATAATAATTAGGAAAAAATTTTAGTATAAAATAAAACTATAAATTGAAAAAGTGAGGATGATAAAAATGGCAGTTTATGAATTAAAACACCCATTAATAGAGCATAAATTAACAAATTTAAGAAATAAAAATACTGATACAAAATTATTTAGAGAAAGTTTAAATGAAATTGCAGGACTTATGGTATATGAAGCTACAAAAAATTTGAAATTAACAGAAGTAGAAACGGAAACTCCAATTCAAAAAGCTACGACAAAAGTATTGACAGATCCAATAACATTAGTTCCAATTTTGAGAGCGGGTCTTGGAATGATTGATGGGATATTACAATTATTACCGATGGCAAAAGTAGGTCATTTGGGAGTATATAGAAATGAAGAAACATTGGAGCCGACTTACTATTATGCTAAAATGCCTTCTAATATAACAGAAAGTCATGTATTTATTACAGATCCAATGTTGGCAACGGGAGGGTCTATGATTTATACGATAGATTATTTAAAAAAATTAGGAGTAAAAAACATAACGATGTTATGTATAATTGGGGCACCTGAAGGAATTAAAAAAGTTGTTGAAAAATATCCAGATGTTGATTTGTATATCGCTTCAATTGATGAAGGATTAAATGAAAAAGCCTATATTTATCCGGGACTTGGAGATGCGGGAGATAGAATTTTTGGAACAAAATAAATTATAGTTAAAAAATATTAAATTATTTGTAAATTTAAAATATAAGGGTATACTACTAATGAAAACTTTATAAAGGAGGTTATTAAGATGAAAAAAATTTTATTATTAGGTCTTAGTGCTATAATGAGTGTGACTATGTTTGCAGCTAATGTAAATTATAATGTATTTGTTAGATTAGATGATAATGCTGAAAAAGTAGTTAAAGAAATTTCAAAAGAGTTGAAAAATGTAGGAATTGATTCACTTTATTCGGAAGGATATGTAGTTCACAATACTTTATATTTAACAGAATATAAAGCAGAAAGTTTACCACAAGTTAAGGAAGTTGTGGATAGCCTTGCAAAAGAAGCTAAACCTATTGAAATTGAATTTTATAGATTGCGTAAAACAGGTGGAAATTGGCTAATGTTAGATGCTAAAAATACAATAGAATTACAACAATTAGCTGATCTTGCAACTATAAGATTAAACAAATATAGAGCAATGGATGCAGAAGTTCCGGGATGGGCTAAAAATATACCTGCTAAAGCTAAATCATTTAAAGAATTTGGATCACCTAATGTATTTATGAATTTTGATCCGCATATTACACTATTGACACCAAAAGATTCAGCTAAAATTGATATGTTCTTAAGTAATTACACTTTAACTCCTATTAAATCAAAAATAAAAAGTATAGGTGTTGCTGAAGTTGATGGATTAGGACAAGCTCAAGCTAAAAATGTATTATATGAAGTTGAAGTAAAGTAAATAATTGAAGTATAATATTTTAAATTATGTCCAGTTTTCATTTTTAATTTTTATAAATAAATTAATTATAATAAAGAAAATTATTTATGAAATATGTTTAAAGTATTTTATTTTATTATTTCAATAACAAAAAATATAAAAATTATTTTGAAAAAAATATAAACTTATGTTATAATTAAGAAAACAAAAAATATCGGAGGTAAATATCAATGACTAGAATAGAAGATATCTACGCAAGAGAGATACTTGATTCAAGAGGAAACCCAACTGTTGAAGTTGAAGTATACTTAGAAGGTGGAGCAATGGGAAGAGCATCTGTACCATCAGGAGCTTCAACAGGAGAACACGAAGCAGTAGAATTAAGAGACGGAGACAAATCTAGATACTTAGGAAATGGTGTTTTAAAAGCAGTTGAAAACGTAAATACTGAAATTGCAGAAAACTTAATTGGAATGGATGCTTTAGACCAAGTAGCTATTGATAAAGCTATGATTGAATTAGATGGAACTGCAAATAAAGGAAGATTAGGAGCAAACGCTATTTTAGGTGTTTCATTAGCAGTAGCTAAAGCTGCAGCTAATCAATTAAGTATTCCTTTATACAGATATTTAGGTGGAGTAAACGCTAAAGAATTACCTGTACCAATGATGAATATCTTAAATGGAGGATCACATGCAGATTCAGCAGTTGACGTGCAAGAATTCATGGTTCAACCAGTAGGAGCTAAAACTTATAAAGAAGCTTTAAGAATGGGTTCTGAAATTTTCCATCACTTAGGGAAATTATTAAAAGCTAATGGAGATTCTACAAATGTAGGAAACGAAGGAGGATATGCACCTTCTAAAATAGATGGAACTAAAGGAGCTTTAAATGTAATTTCAGAAGCAGTTAAAGCAGCTGGATATGAATTAGGAAAAGACATTACATTTGCATTAGATGTAGCTTCATCTGAATTTGCAACAAGAAATGCTGATGGTTCATATACTTATACGTTCAAAAGAGAAGGTGGAGTTGTAAGAACTTCTGAAGAAATGATTGAATGGTATAAAGAATTAACTGCTGAGTATCCAATAGTTTCAATAGAAGATGGATTAGCTGAAGATGACTGGGAAGGATTTAAAAAATTAACTGAAGTTTTAGGAAATAAAATTCAATTAGTTGGAGATGACTTATTTGTTACTAATACAGTAAGATTAGAAGAAGGAATTAAAAAAGGAATTGCAAATTCAATCTTAATTAAAGTTAACCAAATTGGAACATTAACTGAAACATTAGATGCAATCGAAATGGCTAAAAAAGCAGGATATACAGCAGTAGTATCTCATAGATCAGGAGAAACTGAAGACGATACAATTTCTGATATCGCAGTTGCAACAAATGCTGGACAAATTAAAACAGGATCAGCTTCAAGAACAGATAGAATGGCTAAATATAACCAATTATTAAGAATAGAAGACGATTTAGCAGGTGAAGCAGTTTACCAAGGTAAAGCAGCTTTCTACAATGTTAGAGAAAATGAAAATTTAAAATAATTTGGATTAGGTATATAATAAAAATAGAGTGTGGTTATGCACTCTATTTTTTTGTAGTTCTATTTTAGATAAAAAAGTTTTTAAAAAAGATATAATTTAATATACTAGATTTGAAATATATAATATAAATGTAAATAAAAAATGAGTAATAAAAAATATCAAATTAAAACTTGATATTTTTAAAATTTATTTATAAAGAAAGTAAATAATTGACTAATTCTTTTTCAATTTCAGAATTAAATTTACCAATTCTAAAATTATATTTTATATCATCATAATTATCTGGATCTGCGTTAATTGCATCTATAACAACATTTGGGAATTCAATTAACATAGTGTGTAATTCTTTTCCATCATTATAAAAGACAGTAGGTATTTTAGCCACACCAGTTTTTCCTTTTAAAATATCTTGACTTTCATCTCTTGAACTGTAAGTAATTTTAATTTTATTGTTTAGTCTAGAGAATTTTTCAAGAAATGGTACAACTGCACGACAATCTGGACAAAAGACTTGAGCTACTGCCAAAATGTTAATTTCTTTGTTAATTGATTTGATTTTTGAAATTGAATCTTCAGAAAGTTCAATTTTCTCCATAATTTTTAATTGTTTTGTACTATATTCTCCATTATCTTTATAAGCTAAATATTCGTTGAAATTTGCCATATTTATCAGTTCCCTTCTTATTTTTTTATACAAATATTATAAGGTAAAAAGGAAAAAAAGTAAAGGGAATTTTTAAAAATAAAAAATATATTTCATAAAAGTATGACACTTTGAGTTGCAATTTACCAATTCTAAAAAAATAATAATAAATACTTGAAAAAAAGTAAAAAATATGTTATTATATTATATAAAAAGATATTCCGCTTTTATTGTTTATGCCACTAGAAAGTGGTAGAGATAAAAAGAATATTTAGTAAAGAAGGGAGTGAATTTCTTGAAAGAGAAATTAATTGAATT
>ERZ772909.342-NODE-342-length-30002-cov-10.777440_pt1 | contig 30002 bp, 23 predicted proteins | sample MGYA00511137_ERZ772909 | MGnify/ENA primary metagenome ERZ772909 (study PRJEB29015, sample SAMEA2738095) | human oral metagenome | biome: human oral; feature: human-associated habitat; material: saliva | place: China | collected 2270 ... | reverse complement strand
ACGATAAAAACGGTATCATCCACACCACTATCGGTAAAGCAAACTTCTCTGAAGTACAATTAAAAGAAAACCTTCAAGCGTTGTTAGCCGCTTTAACTAAAGCGAAACCTGCAACATCTAAAGGTATCTTCATCAAGAAAGTCAGTCTTTCTACGACAATGGGTGCCGGTGTAGCTGTTGATCAAGCTTCACTGTAATCCGTAGAAATACGATGAAATATGACCGCACTTTTGTGAGTGCGGTTATTTTTTTCCGGTGTTTATCATTGTTGAGTGGTGATTTTTTGTCATCGAGCATTTACAAATGATATTTCGACCGTTATAATCTTTAACCTTTTTAGACCGTAGTTTATTTGCGGTTTAGTATTTCTGGTTGGTGCTTGACCTCATTCAAGCCCCGTCCAAGACCGTAGGGGAGCAATCTTAATTATCCTACGTAGATGGTGAACAGAATAAGAATTTTCTTGCTTCTGTGCACCGAATTCGTCCTAATAGTCGTTTTATTAGGTATTTAAATTCCGAGCAATCGGAGTGTATTCAGGAGCTAACAGCCAATGGCATTAAATCTTCAAGACAAACAAGCAATTGTTGCCGAAGTAAATGAAGCAGCCAAAGGTGCACTTTCAGCAGTAATCGCGGACTCTCGTGGTGTAACTGTTGATAAAATGACTGAATTACGTAAAGCAGCTCGTGAAGCTGGTGTAACAATGCGCGTTGTTCGTAATACTTTATTACGTCGTGCGGTTGAAGGCACTGATTTCGAATGCTTACAAGATACGTTTGTAGGTCCAACACTTATCGCATTCTCTAATGAACACCCAGGTGCAGCAGCACGTTTGTTCAAAGATTTTGCTAAAGCAAACGATAAGTTTGAAATTAAAGGTGCAGCCTTTGAAGGTAAGATCCAAGATGTTGAATTCTTAGCAACATTACCAACTTACGAAGAAGCAATTGCACGTTTAATGGGCACAATGAAAGAAGCTGCGGCAGGCAAACTTGTTCGCACTTTTGCGGCATTACGCGACAAATTACAAGAAGCAGCTTAATCATTAAGCGTTTCTTACTTCATTTAACTTTATTAATTTTAGGAATTGATTGTTATGTCATTAACTAACGAACAAATCATTGAAGCGATTGCTTCTAAATCTGTAACTGAAATCGTTGAATTAATCGCAGCGATGGAAGAAAAATTCGGCGTTTCTGCAGCAGCAGTAGCAGCAGCTCCAGCAGCTGGCGGCGCAGCAGCAGCGGCAGAAGAAAAAACTGAATTCGACGTAGTTCTTGCTGAAGCTGGTGCTAACAAAGTAGCAGTTATCAAAGCAGTACGTGGTGCAACTGGTTTAGGCTTAAAAGAAGCTAAAGACTTAGTTGAATCTGCTCCAGCTAACTTAAAAGAAGGCGTTTCTAAAGAAGAAGCTGAAGCACTTAAGAAAGAATTAGAAGAAGCTGGTGCAAAAGTAGAAATCAAATAATTTTTGATTCACTTATGTCCTGTTTCTCAGGCTTAATGGCTGGTGGTTTACCATCAGCCATTTTGTGCTATCAAAAACAGCACAAAAAACAGATAGGCATTTTCCGTTTAATGGTATCTGTTTCCACTTAAATTAATCAGACGTTTTAATTTAAGTAGCCCACTACAGAAGTAAGGTTCAGAGTGCGGTATCCGAAACGGCGTCAATCTCCGATATAAATAAAAGCGTCAATCAATTTGACCGCACTTTTTTATATCAACTCGGTCTCACTAAAATTTACAGAGGAAAACCAATAATGGGTTACTCCTATACTGAGAAAAAACGAATTCGTAAAGACTTCGGCAAACGTCCGCAAGTTTTAAATGTACCTTATTTATTAACTATCCAATTAGATTCTTTTGATAAATTCATTCAAAAAGATCCTGAAGGTCAACAAGGCTTAGAAGCTGCATTCCGTTCTGTATTCCCAATCGTAAGCAATAACGGTTATACAGAATTACAATATGTTGATTACCGTTTAGAAGAGCCGGAATTTGATGTACGTGAATGTCAAATTCGTGGTTCAACTTATGCAGCAGGTTTACGCGTAAAATTACGTTTGGTTAGCTACGATAAAGAATCTTCATCACGCGCAGTCAAAGACATTAAAGAAAGCGAAGTATATATGGGTGAAATCCCATTAATGACTGACAACGGTACCTTTGTCATCAATGGTACTGAGCGTGTTATCGTTTCACAATTACACCGTAGCCCGGGCGTATTCTTTGATTCTGACAAAGGTAAAACACACTCTTCAGGTAAAGTGCTTTATAACGCACGTATTATTCCTTACCGTGGTTCTTGGTTAGATTTCGAATTTGATCCAAAAGATAACTTATATGCGCGTATTGACCGTCGTCGTAAATTACCGGCAACCATTATTTTACGTGCGTTAGGTTACACCGTTGAAGAAATCTTAAACTTATTCTTCGACAAAGTAACTTTCGAAATCGCTGGCAATAAATTACTCATGACATTAGTGCCAGAACGTCTACGTGGTGAAACGGCAACATTTGATATTGAAGCAAATGGCAAAGTCTATGTAGAACGCGGTCGTCGTATTACAGCTCGTCACATCAAAGCATTAGAAAAAGATAATGTGACACAAGTTGAAGTGCCAACTGAATATATCGCAGGTAAAGTTGCAGCGAAAGATTATGTAGATCTTGAATCTGGTGAAATCATTTGCCCAGCAAATGGCGAGATTTCTTTAGAAGTGTTAGCGAAATTATCGCAAGCAGGCTATAAAGTGATCGAAACATTATTCACTAATGACTTAGATTACGGTCCGTATATTTCTGAAACATTACGTGTTGATCCAACTTACGATCGTGTAAGTGCATTATATGAAATTTATCGTATGATGCGTCCAGGTGAACCACCTACACCAGAATCTTCAGAAGCGTTATTCAATAACTTATTCTTCTCTGCAGAACGTTATGATTTATCTGCAGTAGGTCGTATGAAGTTTAATCGCTCGTTAGGTATTCCTGAAGGCGAGGGTACGGGTATTTTAAGTAACGACGATATCATTCGTGTGATGAAAAAACTCATCGACATCCGTAATGGTCGTGGTGAAGTGGATGATATCGACCACTTGGGTAACCGTCGTATTCGTTCTGTGGGTGAAATGGCAGAAAACCAATTCCGTATTGGTTTAGTTCGTGTAGAAAGAGCGGTTAAAGAGCGTTTATCTTTAGGCGATTTAGATGCGATCACGCCACAAGACTTAATTAATCCAAAACCAATTTCTGCGGCAGTGAAAGAATTCTTTGGTTCTTCACAACTTTCGCAATTCATGGACCAAAACAACCCATTATCAGAAGTGACACACAAACGTCGTATTTCTGCATTAGGTCCAGGCGGTTTAACGCGTGAACGCGCAGGCTTTGAGGTTCGTGACGTACATAACACCCACTATGGTCGTTTATGTCCAATTGAAACCCCTGAAGGTCCAAACATCGGTTTGATCAACTCACTTTCTGCGTTTGCACGTACTAATGATTATGGTTTCTTAGAAACGCCATATCGTAAAGTGGTTGATGGTCAAGTAACCGAAGAAATCGAATACTTATCTGCAATTGATGAAGCAAACTACATCATTGCACAGGCGAACTCAAACCTTGATGAGAACAATCGCTTTACAGATGCATTCGTTACTGCTCGTGGTGAACGTGGTGAATCTGGTCTTTATAAACCAGAAGAAATTCACTATATGGACGTTTCAACCCAACAAGTGGTATCTGTGGCTGCAGCGTTAATTCCATTCTTAGAGCATGACGATGCGAACCGTGCCTTAATGGGTGCGAACATGCAACGTCAAGCGGTTCCTACTTTACGTGCTGATAAGCCGTTAGTGGGTACAGGTATGGAAAAACCAATCGCACTTGACTCAGGTGTGGCGGTTGTCGCGAAACGTGGTGGTACAGTTCAATATGTTGATGCTTCTCGTATCGTTATCAAAGTAAATGAAGACGAAACTGTAGCAGGCGAAGCGGGTATCGATATTTATAACTTAATTAAATACACCCGTTCTAACCAAAATACCTGTATCAACCAAATTCCTTGTGTGAATTTAGGCGATCCAATTAACCGTGGTGAAGTATTAGCAGATGGTCCTTCAACAGACTTAGGTGAATTAGCATTAGGTCAAAATATCCGTGTGGCGTTCATGCCTTGGAACGGTTATAACTTCGAAGACTCAATGTTAGTTTCTGAGCGTGTCGTACAACAAGACCGTTTCACAACAATCCACATTCAAGAATTATCTTGTGTGGCGCGTGATACTAAATTAGGTTCTGAAGAAATCACTGCGGATATTCCAAACGTAGGTGAATCTGCATTAAGCAAATTGGATGAATCAGGTATCGTTTATGTGGGTGCTGAAGTGAAAGGTGGTGACATCTTAGTCGGTAAAGTAACCCCTAAAGGCGAAACGCAATTAACACCAGAAGAAAAATTGTTACGTGCAATCTTCGGTGAAAAAGCATCTGATGTGAAAGACTCTTCATTACGTGTACCAAATAGCGTAAGCGGTACTGTAATTGACGTTCAAGTCTTCACCCGTGATGGCGTAGAAAAAGACAAACGTGCATTAGAAATTGAAGAAATGCAGTTAAAACAAGCTAAGAAAGACCTTTCTGATGAATTAGAAATCTTAGAAGCTGGCTTGTTTGCTCGTGTACGTAATGTACTTATCGCTGGCGGTATTGATGCGGCTCAATTAGATAAAATGGATCGCACCAAATGGTTAGAACAAACCATTTCAGATGAAGAAAAACAAAACCAATTAGAACAGCTTGCTGAGCAATATGAAGAATTACGTAAAGAGTTTGAACACAAACTTGAAGTAAAACGTAAGAAAATCATTAAAGGCGATGACCTTGCACCAGGCGTGTTAAAAGTGGTTAAAGTTTACCTTGCGGTGAAACGTCACATCCAACCGGGTGATAAAATGGCGGGTCGTCACGGTAACAAAGGTGTTATCTCAAAAATCAACCCTGTGGAAGATATGCCATACGATGAAAACGGTCAACCGGTTGAAATCGTATTGAACCCACTGGGTGTACCATCTCGTATGAACATCGGTCAGATCTTAGAGACCCACTTAGGCTTAGCTGCTAAAGGTATCGGTGATCAAATCAATGCGATGATCAAACAAAAACAAGATGTTGAGAAACTTCGTGGCTATATGCAAAAAGCATACGATTTAGGTCATGGCGCACAAAAAGTTGATTTAAGCACCTTTAGCGATGACGAAATCATGCGTTTAGCAGAAAACCTACGTAAAGGTTTACCGGTAGCAACACCAGTGTTTGATGGTGCTGATGAGCAAGAAATCAAAGAAATGTTGAAACTTGGTGGCTTACCAACTTCAGGTCAGATCACGTTATACGATGGCCGTACTGGTGAGAAATTCGAACGTCCAGTAACCGTAGGTTATATGTACATGCTCAAATTGAACCACTTAGTTGATGACAAAATGCATGCTCGTTCAACTGGTTCTTATAGCCTTGTTACACAACAACCATTGGGTGGTAAAGCTCAATTCGGTGGGCAACGTTTCGGTGAGATGGAGGTATGGGCACTTGAAGCATACGGTGCAGCTTACACCTTACAAGAAATGTTAACGGTGAAATCTGATGATGTGAATGGTCGTACGAAGATGTATAAAAACATCGTAAGTGGTAACCAACACATGGACCCAGGCACACCGGAATCTTTCAACGTAATTATGAAAGAAATCCGCTCACTTGGTTTAAATATCGAGTTAGACGAAGAGTAATCAGTAGGGGAGTGAAGAATTTATGATTCACTCACCTTACGAAAGAAAAATCGCCGAAGTGCGGTGGAAAACATTGAAATTTTTAACCGCACTTTAAACCTTTAACTCCGACAGGAGAAAATTTGTGAAAGACTTAGTTAAGTTTTTAAAAGCACAGTCAAAAACCAGTGAAGATTTTGATGTGATTAAAATTGGGTTAGCTTCCCCAGATATGATCCGTTCTTGGTCATTTGGTGAAGTGAAGAAACCTGAAACCATTAACTACCGTACGTTCAAACCTGAACGTGATGGTCTTTTCTGTGCGCGTATCTTCGGGCCTGTAAAAGATTACGAATGTTTATGTGGTAAATATAAACGTTTAAAACACCGTGGTGTGATTTGTGAAAAATGTGGTGTTGAAGTCACTCAAACTAAAGTTCGTCGTGAACGTATGGGCCACATTGAACTTGCATCGCCAGTTGCACATATTTGGTTCTTAAAATCATTACCGTCTCGTATCGGTTTACTTTTAGATATGCCATTGCGCGATATCGAACGTGTACTTTATTTTGAAATGTACATCGTGACCGAACCAGGTATGACTGATTTAGAGCGCGGTCAATTATTAACAGAAGAACAATACCTTGACGCTGAAGATCGTTGGCAAGATGAATTTGAAGCGAAAATGGGTGCTGAAGCGATTCAAGATCTCTTAAAAGGTATGGATCTTGAAGTTGAATGTGAAAAATTACGTGAAGAATTACAAGAAACTAACTCTGAAACTAAACGTAAAAAAATCACTAAACGCTTAAAATTATTAGAAGCATTTGTTCAATCTGGTAATAAACCAGAATGGATGGTAATGACTGTATTACCAGTTCTTCCACCAGATTTACGTCCATTAGTACCGCTTGATGGTGGTCGTTTTGCGACTTCAGATCTGAACGATTTATATCGTCGTGTGATCAACCGTAACAACCGTTTAAAACGTTTATTAGATTTAATTGCGCCAGATATTATTGTGCGCAACGAAAAACGTATGTTACAAGAATCTGTTGATGCGTTATTAGATAATGGTCGTCGTGGTCGTGCGATTACGGGTTCTAACCGTCGTCCATTAAAATCACTTGCGGATATGATCAAAGGTAAACAAGGTCGTTTCCGTCAAAACTTATTAGGTAAACGTGTTGACTATTCAGGTCGTTCTGTAATCACTGTAGGTCCATACTTGCACTTACACCAATGTGGTTTGCCGAAGAAAATGGCCTTGGAATTATTCCGTCCGTTTATCTACGCTAAATTAGAAAGCCGTGGTTATGCAACGACAATCAAAGCGGCTAAGAAAATGGTTGAGCGTGAAGATGCGATCGTTTGGGATATTCTTGCAGAAGTTATTCGTGAACATCCAATTCTATTGAACCGTGCGCCAACACTTCACCGTTTGGGTATCCAAGCGTTTGAACCGATCTTAATCGAAGGTAAAGCGATTCAATTACACCCACTTGTTTGTGCAGCGTTCAACGCGGACTTCGATGGTGACCAAATGGCGGTACACGTTCCATTAACGCTTGAAGCTCAATTAGAAGCTCGTGCGTTGATGATGTCAACCAACAACGTGCTTTCACCAGCAAACGGTGATCCGATTATCGTTCCATCACAAGACGTGGTATTAGGTCTTTACTATATGACCCGCGAAAAAGTGAACGGTAAAGGCGAAGGTATGTTATTGCAAGATCCTCGCGAAGCTGAAAAAGCATATCGTACTGGTGAAGCAGAATTACATTCTCGTGTGAAAGTACGTATTACTGAATATGTGAAAAATGAAGCGGGCGAATTTGATGCGAAAACCACGCTGACTGATACAACTATCGGTCGTGCGATTTTATGGATGATTGCACCGAAAGGGATGCCTTATTCATTGTTCAACCAAACATTAGGTAAAAAAGCTATTTCTAAACTGATTAACGAAGCATATCGTCGTTTAGGTTTAAAAGAAGCGGTAATGTTTGCTGACCAAATTATGTATACCGGTTTTGCTTATGCGGCACGTTCTGGTTCATCAGTTGGTATTGATGATATGGAAATTCCAGCGAAGAAATACGAAATTATTTCTGCAGCGGAAGAAGAAGTGGCAGAGATCCAAGAGCAATTCCAATCAGGTCTTGTGACGGCTGGCGAACGTTATAATAAAGTAATCGATATTTGGGCCGCGGCGAATGAACGCGTAGCGAAAGCGATGATGGAAAACTTATCTCAAGAAGAAGTCATCAACCGCGAAGGTAATCCTGAAAAACAAGCATCCTTTAACAGTATCTTTATGATGGCTGATTCTGGTGCGCGTGGTTCTGCAGCTCAGATTCGTCAGTTAGCAGGTATGCGTGGTTTGATGGCGCGTCCAGATGGTTCGATCATCGAAACCCCAATTACAGCGAACTTCCGTGAAGGTTTGAACGTACTTCAGTACTTTATTTCAACCCACGGTGCGCGTAAAGGTTTGGCGGATACCGCATTAAAAACAGCGAACTCAGGTTACTTAACTCGTCGTTTAGTTGACGTAGCACAAGACTTAGTGATCGTAGAAGATGACTGTGGTACGCACGAAGGCTTAGTTATGACCCCATTAATCGAAGGTGGAGATGAAAAAGTTCCACTTCGTGAATTAGTGTTAGGTCGTGTCGCTGCAGAAGATATTTTAAAACCAGGTACAGAAGAAGTATTAATTCCTCGTAACACGTTATTAGATGAAAAACTCTGTGATGTGTTGGATGCAAACTCTGTAGACAGCGTAAAAGTACGTTCTGTTGTAACTTGTGATACTGATTTTGGTGTATGTGCGAAATGTTATGGTCGTGATCTTGCGCGTGGTCATTTAATTAACCAAGGTGAAGCAGTGGGTGTTATTGCTGCTCAATCTATCGGTGAGCCAGGTACACAGTTAACCATGCGTACGTTCCATATCGGTGGTGCGGCATCTGCGGCTGCAAAAGAATCGAGTGTACAAGTTAAAAACACTGGTACATTACATTTAATGAATGCAAAATTCGTTACTAATGATGAAGATAAATTAGTATTAACATCTCGTAATACTGAATTAACTATTACCGATGCATTTGGTCGTACTAAAGAACACTATAAAGTGCCTTACGGTGCGGTGTTAAGCAAAGGTGACGGCCAAGATGTAACAGCAGGCGAAACTATTGCAAATTGGGATCCACATACAATGCCAGTTGTCTCTGAAGTATCTGGTTTTGTGAAATTCGTTGATATTATTGATGGCTTAACAGTTACTCGTCAAACCGATGAATTAACAGGTTTATCATCAATCGTGGTTCAAGATGTGGGTGAACGTGCTACTGCGGGTAAAGATTTACGTCCAACCATTAAATTAGTTGATGCAAATGGTAACGATATTTTCTTACCTGAAACTGATGTTCTTGCACAGTATTTCTTACCGGGTAAAGCAATCGTAAGTTTAGACGATGGTGCAGCAGTAAAAGTGGGTGAACCATTAGCACGTATTCCGCAAGAATCTGTAGGTACTAAAGATATTACCGGTGGTCTACCGCGCGTTGCAGATTTATTTGAAGCACGTAAACCAAAAGAACCCGCTATCTTGGCTGAAATTTCTGGTATCGTATCTTTCGGTAAAGAAACCAAAGGTAAACGCCGTTTATTAATTACTCCTGTGGAAGGCGAAACTTACGAAGAAATGATTCCAAAATGGCGTCAGCTCAACGTATTTGAAGGTGAAATGGTACAACGTGGTGACGTAATTTCTGATGGTGCTGAAACACCACATGATATTTTACGTTTACGTGGCGTGCGTGCAGTAACTGAATACATCGTGAACGAAGTACAAGATGTTTACCGCTTACAAGGGGTAAAAATCAACGATAAACATATCGAAGTTATCGTTCGTCAAATGTTACGTAAAGCGGTAATTACTAAAGCTTACGATTCAGAATTCCTTGAAGGGGAGCAAGTGGAAGTTGCTCGTGTGAAAATCGTTAACCGTCAACGTGAAGCAGAAGGCAAACCACCAGTTGAGTTTGAACGCGAATTATTGGGTATCACCAAAGCGTCTCTTGCGACTGAATCCTTCATCTCTGCCGCATCGTTCCAAGAAACTACTCGTGTTCTTACCGAAGCAGCAGTGGCAGGTAAACGTGATGAATTACGTGGCTTGAAAGAGAACGTAATCGTTGGTCGATTAATCCCTGCGGGTACAGGTTTTGCGTATCATCAAAATCGTCACAAACATCGCTTAGTTGATGATGTCGTAGCGAAATTATCTGAAGAAGATGAAGCTGCTATCGCTGATGAGTTTGTTATGACGGCAGATGATGCAAGTGCAAACTTAGCTGAAATGCTTAACATGGCAGATGATGCGGAATAATTAATTCCCTATATAAGAAAACCCGAATGAAAGTTCGGGTTTTTTATTTGTATGAAAATTGGTAGTGTTAGATAGTTTAAATAAGGATGTTTCTGTATAGAAATTTCACAAAAATTTGAGATTTTTAGAAAAGTCTGTTGTTGATGGCTGTGCTACACTTCGCTCAGATTTTTCAAAATAAGGATAATATTATGAGTACAACAAAACCTTTTCCTCTTCCAACGGGATATTTCGGTATTCCTCTTGGTTTAGCAGCCTTATCTTTGGCGTGGTTTCATCTAGAAAACTTATTTCCTGCTGCGCGAATCGTAAGCGATGTTCTTGGCATCGTAGCAAGTGCGGTCTGGATTTTATTTATTTTAATGTATGCGTATAAACTTCGTTATTACTTTGAGGAAGTTCGTGCAGAGTATCATTGCCCAGTTCGTTTTTCCTTTATTGCGTTGATTCCTATTACAACCATGTTGGTGGGCGATATTATTTATCGTTGGAATCCTTTAATTGCTGAAGTGATGATTTGGATTGGTACTGTAGGGCAGTTGCTTTTCTCATCATTGCGTATCAGTGAACTATGGCAAGGTGGTGTATTTGAACAAAAATCCACTCGTCCTCCGTTTTATTTGCCTGCGGTTGCTGCAAATTTCACAAGTGCAAGTTCATTGGCATTACTCGGTTACCATGATTTAGGTTATTTGTTCTTCGGCGCAGGAATGGTTGCATGGATTATTTTTGAGCCAGTATTATTACAACATTTGCGAATTTCATCTCTTGAGCCGCCATTTAGAGCCACAATGGGCATTATTCTTGCGCCTGCATTTGTGGGCGCATCCGCTTATTTATCACTTAATCATGGTGAAGTGGATACTTTAGTTAAAATCCTTTGGGGATATGGATTCTTGCAATTATTTTTCTTATTGCGATTATTCCCTTGGATTGTGGAAAAAGGACTTAACATTGGCTTATGGGGATTCTCATTCGGATTAGCGTCTATGGCAAACAGTGCTATCGCTTTCTATCATGGTAATGTTTTACAAGGCGTGTCTATTTTTGCCTTTGTTTTCTCGAATTTAATGATTGGCTTATTAGTTCTAATGACGATTATTAAATTAGCTAAAGGGCAGTTTTTCCTAAAATAAGGCATTTAAATCGACTAAGGCAGGGATTACCTGCCTTATTTACATATTCCATCTATTTGTCTTTTTCTATTTCAATCACTTCTACACAATTCACCGTACCCGTTTTAATTCGCCATTTCACATTAAATTCGTACAAACTCATTCCATAAATACGATCACTCGGTTTACCTTGTTGATAGGCAGGGCGAGGATCTTGCTCTAGTACTTGGCGAATGAAACGACTTAAGTGCGGTCGTTTTTCTTCTCGTTTTTTTACCGCACTTTTGGCTTGCTCGGTAAATTCAACAGTCAATTTTGCTGGTGGTTTTTCTTGGGCAAAGCTCGATTGCGCATTTGGTTCACTATCTGCATAGGCAATATAGGGTTTGATATCGAAAATCGGCGTGCCATCCACTAAATCCACCGCACCTAAATGGAGAAAAACGTTACCGTTGATACATTCTACTTGACGTAATTCGACTTTGGATAAACCAAGAGGATTTGGGCGGTGCGTTGCGCGTGAAGCAAACACGCCAACTCGTTGATTACCGCCTAACCGCGGAGGGCGTACGGTGGGGTGCCATTTTCCTTGTTGGATTTGGTCGAACTGAAAAATTAACCAAAGATGACTGAATTGTTCCAATCCTCTAACGGCTTCAGGCGAATTATAAGGCGGTAAGAGTTCTACAATGCCTACCCCGTCTTCAACTAAATTAGGTTGGCGTGGTACGGAGAATTTTTCTTTATAAGGCGTGTGGATAATGGCGATAGGCGATAAGGTTAAATCATTCATAAATTGGGTGTCTTAGTGTAGAATACGCGACCTATTGTAATCAAAAGTGCGGTCAAAAAAAATGACAAATGAAAAATTGAAAATGTGGTGGGAAACAGCTCGACCGAAAACTTTGCCCTTAGCGTTGGCATCGATTTTCACTGGTTCGGCATTAGGTTATTGGGCGAATCCACAAGGTTTTAATGGGCTTGTAATGGCGCTTTGTTTACTCACGACAATTTTATTGCAGGTGCTTTCTAATTTTGCTAATGATTATGGGGATCATCAAAAAGGTTCGGATACTGAAGAACGTATTGGGCCATTACGTGGCATTCAAAAAGGCGCAATTTCAGCAAAAGAACTGAAATGGGGATTAATTCTAATGGTGGTGGCCAGTTTTCTGTCAGGAAGTTTCTTGATTGGAATCGCTTATGAAAACCTTTCGGATTTATTCGCTTTCGCTGGGCTTGGCATTTTAGCTATTGTTGCAGCCATTACTTACACGGTTGGGGCAAAACCTTATGGCTATATGGGATTGGGCGATATTTCTGTATTAGTATTTTTTGGTTTGCTTGGTGTTGGCGGTACTTATTATTTGCAAACTCACAGTATTGATAGCCACATTATTTTGCCTGCTATTGGTTCTGGCTTATTGGCAAGTGCGGTATTAAATATCAATAATTTACGTGATATTGAACAGGATGCGAAAGCTGGCAAAAATACCCTAGCCGTTCGTTTAGGTGCATATAAGGGGCGAGTTTACCACTGTATTTTATTAAGTGTGGCGGCCTTATGTTATTTAGCATTTGCGGTGGCAACGGCCATTTCTTGGACAAATTATTTATTTGTATTAGCAATGCCATTGTTAGCTAAACATGCGATCTTTGTTTATCGTAGTCAGCAACCAAGTGAATTGCGTCCAATGTTGGCTCAAATGTCTATGATTTCGTTATTAATCAATATCTTGTTTAGTTTAGGCTTGCTTATCGGCTAAATCGGCATATACTAAAGCAAACAAAATTTCAACAATCGATAGGGGAAAGTTATGTTTATTGATACTTCAGAACTTTGCGATCTTTATGCAGAACAAGTGGATGTAGTGGAGCCAATTTTTTCAAGCTTTGGTGGCGTAAGTAATTTTTACGGTAAAGTCACTACGGTAAAATGCTTTGAAAGTAATGGATTAATTGCTGAAGTATTAGAAGAAAACGGCGAAGGTCGAGTGCTTGTCATTGATGGCGGTGGTGCGGTACGCCGTGGTTTGATTGATGCTGAATTGGCTCAACTTGCCGTTGATAATGGCTGGGAAGGCATTGTTGTATATGGTGCAGTACGCCAAATTCAGAAATTAGAAAACCTCGATATTGGTATTCATGCCCTTGCGCCAATTCCAGTCAGCGCAGATGAAAGCAGTGCTGGTGAGAGTGATGTTCCAGTGAACTTTGGTGGCGTAACCTTTTTCCCAGAAGATTATATTTACGCAGATCTGACAGGAATTATACTTTCGCAAGAGCCCTTAGATTTAGATGATTCGGACGAATAATACGAAAGAGCAAAAGTGCGGTGAAAAATAACCGCACTTTTTTTATCGAAATTTATTGCACTAGATCACATTTCTGAAAATTGAGCATTGCAACTTATTAACATTCATTTAACATTGTAGTCCGTTCGAGTTAGAACACTAACGGAGGAACTTTATGACTGAGATGAAATCTTTCAAAAATCACAAAAATGGCATTATTTTTATTTTAGATATAGTGCTGTTTTTTGTGTTATTAAAAGTGCTACCTTATGACCCAAAGGCTAGTGCTGGTTTAGCTTTATTGGCTTTTGTCGCAGTGCTTTGGTTAACTGAGGCATTACATGTTACGGTTACCGCATTATTGGTGCCATTATTGGCGATTGCGCTAGATTTAGTGAGCACCAAACAAGCTTTAGTGGCTTTTGCTGATCCTACAATCTTTTTATTCTTTGGTGGCTTTTCTTTAGCTACAGCCTTGCACATTCAAAAACTCGATAAAATGATTGCTAATAAGATTATGGCGTTAGCGCGCGGTAATTTATTTATTGCCATTATTTATCTCTTTTTGATTACAGCCTTCCTTTCTATGTGGATGAGTAACACGGCAACTGCAGCCATGATGTTACCTCTCGCAATGGGGATTTTAAGCCAACTTGATCGTGAGAAAGAACATAATACTTATGTGTTTGTGTTGTTAGGGATTGCTTATAGTGCATCAATCGGTGGTATGGGAACCCTTGTGGGTAGTCCACCGAATGCGATTGTAGCAAGTAACTTGCATTTAACTTTTGCAGATTGGTTATGGTACGGTTTACCAATAATGATCATTTTGCTACCACTGATGATTGGTACGCTTTACATTATTTTTAAGCCAAAACTTCATATTAATTTTGAGCAATCTTTTGAAAGCATTGAAATGAATTCAGTGCGTGTATTAACACTTGTTATTTTTGTTGTGATTGCTTTAACTTGGGTATTCAGTGGGCAAATTAATCCTCTGATTTCGGGCTTACTTGGTTTGCAGAAAAATATAGCGAGCTTCGATAGTGTTGTTGCTTTATTAGCAGCTATTGTGATTTGTTCTACGGGCATTGCAAGCTGGAAACAAATTCAAGAAAGTACTGACTGGGGCGTATTAATGCTTTTCGGTGGTGGATTAACATTAAGTGCGGTATTGAAGGATTCCGGAGCAAGTAAAATTTTAGCAGATAGCATTGTCTTTATGATTGAAGGACAACATTTCTATCTTATTGGCTTGTTAGTTGCAGCATTCATTATTTTCTTAACTGAATTTACCTCTAACACAGCAAGTGCGGCACTGCTCGTCCCAATCTTTATTTCTATTGCCCAATCATTGGGTATGCCAGAAATTGGTTTAGCATTAATTATTGGTCTTGGTGCATCTTGTGCCTTCATGCTACCGGTTGCAACGCCACCAAATGCTATTGTATTCGGTTCTGGTCAAGTGAAACAAAGTGAAATGGTAAAAGCTGGTTTCGTATTGAATTTAGTGTGTATCGTTGTGATTGCGACTGTCGGTTATATGTTCTGGTTGAACTAATTTAGATTTGATTATTTACAGAATTCAGTGATTAAAATAAATGGGTTAAAGCTAATCAGGCTTTAACCCATTTTTCTTGTTATAGGATTCTTTTATACTAAGCTATTTGTTGTGTTCATAAGAGTAAAGTGTGTTGCTCATTAACATTGCAACGGTCATTGGCCCAACACCGCCAGGAACAGGGGTAATATAAGCCGCTTTTTCGACTGCTTTGTCAAACTCTACATCGCCTACTAATTTTCCATCTAGGCGGTTAATTCCGACATCAATGACGACCGCACTTTCTTTGATCCAATCGCCAGGAATCAAATTCGGCTTACCTACCGCGACGACAAGTATATCTGCTTGGCGAACATGGTTTTCTAAATCTTTGGTGAATCGATGAGTTACTGTGACAGTTGCGCCTGCTAATAATAATTCTAAAGACATTGGGCGGCCGACAATATTGGATGCGCCTACAATTACTGCGTGTTTGCCATGTAGGTCAATGCCCGTTGTTTCTAATAGTTTCATTACGCCATAAGGGGTGCAGGCTCGTAGTGTTGGAATTCGTTGACACAATCTTCCTACATTATAAGGATGGAAGCCATCCACATCTTTTTTCGGATCGATTCTTTCAATTATTGCTTCTGTGTTAATTTGTTTGGGTAACGGTAGCTGTACCAAAATACCATCAATATTTTTATCAGCATTAAGCTTGTCAATAATCGATAACAATTCATCTTGTGTGGTGGTATCTGGCAGATCATAAGATTTAGAGAGAATGCCAATTTCTTCACAGCTTTTACGTTTATTACCGACGTAGATTTGCGAAGCAGGATCTGCACCCACAAGAATGACTGCAAGCCCAGGCGCGCGTTTTCCTTGCTTAACGTAATGGGTGATTTTATCTGCCACATCGGCTTTAATTTTTTTTGAAAGTGCGGTACCAGAGATGATTTGTGCGGTCATTGGGCTGTCCTTTTGAATGATGGGAAAGAAAGCGTTTGCTATTTTAGCGGACAATGATTTTTTTACAACGAAAAAGGGGGCGTTTTTCCTAAAGTGGAATAATTTTGAACAATTAAATTAAAAAATCAAAAAATTAATTGACTGAGATAAAAACAAACCTATAATTGACCGCAATCGTCGGCGAGTAGCGCAGCTTGGTAGCGCAACTGGTTTGGGACCAGTGGGTCGTAGGTTCAAATCCTATCTCGCCGACCACTTCTTTTATATTTCCCTCGAAATTCCATACAAAAGATGTAACCCTTAAAATGCGCCCTTAGCTCAGCTGGATAGAGCAACGCCCTTCTAAGGCGTGGGTCAAAGGTTCGAATCCTTTAGGGCGTGCCATTTATTTCTTCAATCCATTTTTTATTCTCTTTTATTAATTTCTTTTGCTATTTAAGCAAGCTACAATACGCCCCCAAATTTTATCAATACAAATCAGAAAGAGAATTATTATGCCCTTTGCTATTGGTCAGCGCTGGTTGAGTGAAAGTGAAAACGCTTTAGGATTAGGTATCATTACCGCATTAGATAAACGAACCGTCACGATTTATTTCCCTGCTGCGGATGAAACGCGTATATATGCTACTGCACAAGCGCCTTTAAGCCGAATTGTATTTAGTAAAGGTGAAACATTATCCCATCAAGCTGGCTGGCAAGGTGATATTTTAGACGTTCAAAATATGAACGGTTTGCTATTTTATTTAGTTAAAAATCCACAAGGTGAAGATGTCATTGTACAAGAACGTGATATTTCACCGATTATTTCTTTTAGCCAAGCAAAAGATCGTCTGTTTTCAGCGCAAATTGATCGTAGCAGTCATTTTGCATTGCGTTATCGCACGCTTTGTCATGAGCAAGCACAATTTAAATCGCCATTGCGTGGTTTACGCGGAACGCGTACGGGTTTAATTCCTCATCAGCTTCATATTGCAGCTGAAGTCGGTAATCGAGTTAATCCTCGCGTGTTATTGGCGGATGAGGTTGGTTTAGGGAAAACCATTGAAGCAGGAATGATTTTACAGAATCAACTTTTTGCTGAGAAAGTACAACGTGTTCTTATTATCGTGCCAGAAACGTTGCAACATCAATGGTTGGTGGAAATGCTTCGTCGTTTTAATTTGCATTTTTCACTTTTTGATGAAGAACGTTGCAACGATTTTGATCTTGATGCCGTTAATCCGTTTACAACTGAAAGTTTAATTATCTGTTCGCTGAATTGGTTAGAAACTCATCCAAACCGAGTAGAGCAGGCACTCAATGCTCAATTTGATTGCTTAATTGTGGACGAAGCTCATCATTTGGTGTGGTCCGAAACCTCGCCAAGTACGGCTTATTTATTAGTTGAACAGCTTGCTCGTATCATTCCCTCTGTCTTGTTACTTACAGCAACACCAGAACAACTTGGGCAAGAAAGTCATTTTGCTCGTTTGCGTTTACTGGATCCAGAACGTTTCTTTGATTATCAAACCTTTGTGAAAGAGCAGGAACGCTACCAACCGGTGGTTAATGCGGTCGAATCTTTGCTGGCAAATAAGGCATTAAGTGCGGTAGAAAAAAATCATATTTCTGATTTGTTGCTTGAACAAGATGTTGAGCCACTTTTTAAAGCAATTGCATCAAATAATGATGAAGAACAACAGCGTGCCCGTCAGGAACTAATTCAAGCCTTAATTGATCGTCACGGCACGGGGCGAATGTTATTCCGCAATACACGTCAAGGGGTGAAAGGTTTTCCGCACCGTGTTTACCACCAAATTACACTCTCTGAAGATAATGAGAAAATTGATTGGCTGATTGACTTCCTCAAACTACATTGCGATGAAAAAATTTTTGTGATTTGTCAGACAGCGGCTACGGCTATTCAGTTAGAACAAATTTTACGTGAACGTGAGGCGATTCGTGCCGCAGTGTTCCACGAAAAAATGTCGATTATCGAACGGGATAGAGCTGCCGCTTATTTTGCGGACTTAGAAAACGGCGCACAGGTTTTACTGAGCTCGAGTATTGGTTCAGAAGGACGTAATTTCCAATTCGCAGCAAATTTAGTGTTATTTGATTTACCGACAAATCCTGATTTATTGGAACAATGTATTGGCCGATTAGATCGTATTGGACAAAAACGTGATGTACAAATTTATGTGCCTTGTGCGAAAGATTCGCCTCAAAGTCGTTTGGCTCGTTGGTACAATGAGGGGCTGAATGCTTTTGAACAAACTTGTCCAATGGGAATGGCATTATTTTCTCAGTTTGCTGATGAGTTGGAAAAAGTGCGGTCAAATTCTACCGCACTTTCAGAGAATGAATTTTCTGAATTATTAAAACAAACTAAAACTGCGCGAGAAAAACTCAAGATTGAGTTAGAAAAAGGTCGTGATCGTTTATTAGAGCTAAATTCTCATGGCGGTGGGCAAGCACAAGCGTTAGCGGACCAAATTGCTGATGAAGATAATTCGCCTGAGCTTGTGAATTTTGCTTTAAAATTATTTGATATTATTGGCGTAGAGCAAGAAGATCTTGGGGCTAATAGTATTGTAATTAGTCCAACTGGGACAATGCTTGTGCCCGATTTTCCGGGTTTAAAAGAAGAAGGTGTGACGGTCACCTTTGATCGAGAACTTGCCCTTGCTCGCGAAGAAATGGAATTCTTGACTTGGGATCATCCTATGATTCGTCAAGGTATTGATCTTGTTGCTTCGGGGGATATTGGCAAAGCCGCAATGGCATTGCTTGTAAATAAACAATTGCCAGCAGGAACCTTATTAATTGAATTGATTTACGTGGTGGAAAGCCAATCGCCAAAAGGGTTACAGCTCAATCGTTTCTTGCCGCCAACGCCTATTCGTCTGCTGCTTGATAACAAAGGAAATAACATTGGTGAGCAGGTTGCCTTTGAAACATTGCATAGCAAATTGAAACCACTTGGTAAAAATGTTGCTAATCAAATGCTGAAAATGGCACGCGCCAATATTGAAGCCTTGATTACACGAGGCGATCAACTGGTAAAATCTTTCGCTGAGCCGATTATTGCCGAAGCTAAAAATCAAGCAGATCAACAATTAAGCGCAGAAATTAACCGTTTGCAGGCTTTGCGAGCAGTGAATAAAAATATTCGCCAAAGCGAAATTGATATTTTGGAACAACAACGAACACAATCACGGGACGAGCTTTCTAAAGCAAATTGGCGTTTGGATTGCTTGCGTGTCATTGTGACGAACAAGGAATAAAAATGGCATTGATTGAATACAATCCGCCTCTTGAACCTTATTTGGATATTATTTATCAAGATAATCATTTGTGCGTGGTGAACAAACCGAGCGGTTTGCTTTCCGTGCCTGGCAATCAACCACAATATTATGATAGCGCAATGAGTCGAGTGAAAGAAAAATTCGGCTTTTGTGAGCCTGCTCATCGTTTGGATATGGCAACGAGCGGTATTATTGTGTTTGCTTTAAGTAAGGCGGCGGATCGTGAATTAAAACGTCAATTTCGCGAACGTGAACCGAAAAAACATTATCAAGCGATTGTTTGGGGGCATTTGGAGAAAGATTATGGCGAGGTAAATTTGCCAATGATTTGTGATTGGGAAAATCGACCTCGCCAACGTTTGGATTTCGTTTTAGGAAAAAGAGCGGTCACAAAATTCGAAGTTTTAGCACGTTTGCCTAATAACAGTACTCGCGTGAAACTGACGCCCGTGACAGGTAGATCTCATCAATTACGTTTGCACATGTTAGCATTGGGGCATCCAATTCTAGGCGATAAATTTTATTCTCATCCTCAGGCTAAAGCTATGTCGCCAAGATTATGTTTGCACGCAGAAGAATTGACGATTACCCACCCCATTACAGGGGAAACAATGACCTTTAATGCGAAGTTAGATTTTTAAATTTGCGCAGAAACTTGAGATTACGAATGAAAAACTTTTTAGCTCAACAAGGAAAAATCACGCTAATTCTCACCGCACTTTGCGCGCTTATTTATATTGCTCAACAGCTGGGTTTTGAAGACGATATTATGTATTTGATGCATTACCCCGCTTACGAAGAGCAAGAGCGCGAAGTGTGGCGTTATATCTCACATACATTGGTACATTTATCTAATTTGCATATTTTGTTTAATCTGTCTTGGTTTTTTATTTTCGGTGGAATGATTGAGCGCACTTTTGGTTCGGTCAAATTATTGATGTTGTATGTTGTAGCTTCCGCCATAACAGGCTATGTGCAAAATTATGTGTCTGGCCCAGCTTTCTTTGGACTTTCTGGTGTTGTCTATGCGGTTCTAGGTTATGTATTTATACGTGATAAATTGAATCATCATTTATTTGATCTGCCAGAAGGTTTTTTCACAATGTTATTGGTGGGGATCGCATTAGGTTTTATTAGCCCATTGTTTGGTGTTGAAATGGGAAATGCAGCACATATTTCAGGCTTAGTTGTCGGCTTGATTTGGGGATTTATCGATAGCAAATTACGTAAAAATTCGCTAGAGTAGGTGTATTCAATTTGGATAAAGGATTCTCTATGAAGCAGTCGTTACGGCATCAACAAATTATTAAACTAGTGGAACAATCCGGCTATTTAAGCACGGAAGAATTGGTTGCTGCCTTAGATGTTAGCCCTCAAACGATTCGACGTGATTTGAATATTTTGGCGGAGTTAGATTTAATTCGTCGCCATCACGGCGGTGCGGCATCGCCATCTTCTGCAGAAAATTCTGATTACGTGGATCGTAAACAATTCTTTTCATTACAAAAAAATAATATTGCACAGGAAGTCGCAAAGTTGATTCCTAACGGCGCATCGTTGTTTATTGATATTGGTACGACGCCTGAGGCTGTCGCCAATGCCTTGCTTGGACACGAAAAACTCAGAATTGTGACGAACAATCTGAATGCCGCTCATCTTTTACGCCAAAATGAAAGTTTTGATATTGTCATGGCGGGCGGATCGTTACGAATGGATGGTGGAATTATTGGCGAAGCTACGGTGAATTTTATTTCTCAATTTCGCCTAGATTTCGGGATTTTAGGGATTAGTGCTATTGATGCTGATGGTTCATTATTGGATTATGATTACCATGAAGTACAAGTAAAGCGAGCGATTATTGAAAGTTCACGTCAGACCTTATTAGTGACCGATCACTCTAAATTTACGCGCCAAGCGATTGTTCGATTGGGCGAATTAAGTGATGTAGAATATTTGTTTACGGATGATGCTCCCGAAGGAATTGTCAATTATCTGAAAGGTCAGAAAACGAAATTAGTTTTATGTTAGGAATGAGAAAGTGCGGTAAAAATAATGTGTTTTTACCGCACTTGTTATATGTTTTATGGGCAAGATTTATTTTGTTGTTACTTGGCAAATTAGGTAGAATAAGTCCACATTTATATAAGGATTCAAAATGAAAATAAAGACGATTTTGACCGCACTTTTCGGCGTAATTGTGCTGACAGGTTGTGCAAATAAGAACGACACAAAACAAGCGAGTGAGCGTAATGATACCCTTGAAGGGTTCAATCGAACCATGTGGAAATTTAACTATAATGTTATGGATCGCTATGTGTTAGAGCCCGCTGCAAAAGGTTGGAATAACTATGTGCCTAAGCCAATTTCTTCAGGTCTTGCTGGCATTGCCAATAATCTTGATGAGCCAGTAAGCTTTGTGAACCGCTTAATTGAAGGTGAACCGAAAAAAGCATTTGTTCACTTTAATCGTTTTTGGATTAATACCGTATTTGGTTTAGGTGGCTTTATTGATTTTGCGAGCGCAAGCAAAGAACTACGTGTAGATAATCAACGTGGTTTTGGTGAAACGTTAGGCAGCTACGGCGTAGATGCGGGCACTTATATTGTGCTACCGATTTATAATGCAACAACGCCACGTCAATTAACCGGTGCTGTGGTTGATGCGGCTTATATGTATCCATTCTGGGAATGGGTTGGTGGTCCGTGGTCATTAGTGAAATATGGTGTGCAAGCAGTGGATGCCCGTGCGAAAAATATTGATAATGCTGAGTTGTTACGCCAAGCTCAAGATCCATATGTAACCTTTAGAGAAGCGTATTACCAAAATTTACAATTTAAAGTAAGTGATGGCAAATCAACAGAAAATAAAGAATCGCTTTCTGATGACGTGCTAAAAGAAATTGATTAATAAACAAAAAAGTGCGGTGAAAAATAACCGCACTTTTTATCAACCAAGGAGAAAATGATGACTCAAATTATTCATACTGAAAAAGCACCAGCAGCCATTGGCCCTTATGTTCAAGCGGTTGATCTTGGCAATTTAGTTTTAACCTCAGGGCAAATTCCCGTGAATCCTGCAACAGGCGAAGTGCCAGCTGACATCGTTGCACAAGCACGCCAATCTTTAGAAAATGTGAAAGCGATTATCGAGAAAGCGGGTTTAACCGCCGCAGATATTGTAAAAACAACGGTTTTTGTGAAAGATCTTAATGATTTTGCTGCAGTTAATGCAGAATACGAACGTTTCTTTAAAGAAAATAATCATCCTAACTTCCCTGCTCGTTCTTGCGTAGAAGTTGCGCGTTTACCAAAAGATGTGGGATTAGAAATTGAAGCGATTGCTGTAAGAAAATAATTTTCTGTTTGGTAATTTCTGCTTAAAAGTGCGGTCATAAACTCGCATGTTTTTGACCGCACTTTTTGTTTGTATGCTGATAACAAAAATTTCACATTACACCTTGAATTTTTTGTGAATTTTCCCCACTAAGGAAATACTTAACCCTAACTTTGAGAGAACACATTATGATGCGTATTCTTCTTTTCTTGGCAACCAATATGGCTGTAATGCTGGTATTAGGTATTATTTTAAGTGTGACTGGTATTGCAGGAAATAGCACTGGCGGCATTTTAATTATGGCGTTGCTATTTGGTTTTGCTGGTTCATTAATTTCTTTATTCCTGTCTAAAACGATGGCATTACGTTCTGTAGATGGAGAAGTGATTACTCAACCTCGTAATCAAACTGAACGCTGGTTAATTGATACCGTTAGTCGCCAAGCGCAGAAAGCGGGGATTCCGATGCCAGACGTGGCGATTTATCATTCACCTGATGTGAATGCTTTTGCTACAGGCGCGACAAAAAGCAATTCTTTGGTGGCTGTTAGTACGGGATTATTAAACAACATGACGGAGCCTGAAGCTGAAGCTGTTTTAGCGCACGAAATTTCCCATATTTCCAATGGCGATATGGTGACGATGGCGTTATTGCAAGGTGTGTTGAATACTTTCGTGATTTTCTTATCGCGTGTTATTGCAACAGCGGTGGCAAGTTCTCGTAACAATAATGGAGAAGAAACGCGCAGTTCAGGTATTTATTTCTTGGTTTCGATGGTATTGGAAATGCTCTTTGGTGTGCTTGCGAGTATTATCGCAATGTGGTTCTCACGCTACCGCGAATTCCGTGCAGATGCTGGTTCCGCAAGTCTAGTGGGTAAAGAAAAAATGATCATGGCATTGCAACGTTTGCAACAACTTCATGAACCACAAAATCTCGAAGGTTCTTTAAATGCCTTTATGATTAATGGTAAACGCAATGAACTCTTTATGAGCCATCCGCCACTCGAAAAGCGTATTGAGGCTTTACGCAATCTTTAAAAATTAAAAAAAATCGGCCGCACTTTAATGAGGCCGATTTTTTATTTTCCCTACAAAATATAAAACAGCATTATTCTTAATTAATAGAATAGTTTTTTGAACTCAAAAATCTTGAATTTTTCAAATCAGTACACTGCTTTGGTTGTTATTGACTTAAACAATTTAAGGAAGTATATTTTTTCGGTTGTTATTGACATAACAACTAAAAAATGACAGAAAAAATTTTTTATAAAACAAGGAGCACATTATGCCAAAGATTAGCTTATCAAGAGATTGGGTTTGTAATGATCGTGAGTTAAAACCTAAATCAGGTGCAACATCAAACAATACATGGGTTTTTGATGGCAAAGAATTAAAACCTAAATACGGAGCTAATTCAAATAATACTTGGGTGTATGATGGTCGAGAATTAAAACCTAAGTATGGGGCTAATTCAAATAATACATGGTCTATTGATGGAAATAAGATTAAACCTAAATATGGCGCGAATTCTAATAATAGTTATGAATTTGATGGTAACCCTATTTTAGTCGCATTTGGCCAAGTTATTTTAAAACTTTGGTAAAAATACTCTATTATCAAAATAATAAATAGGATTGGCGTTATATAACTAAATGAAACTCTACTTAGGTCATAAAACCTCAATTAGAAAAAGTAGCTATTCGTGAGAAAGCAAAAATAGTTTTGTTTATTGAATATTTATCCTGGTTATGATGTGTTTGAAGTGGATAGATCTACTCATTTTGGTATCAACTACAAATAAAACACTATTTACGTAAATTTAATAGAGTTATTAAAATTTGTTTTTAATTCTATTTAAAGGAATGTAGATGGTGTTTTAATAATAGTGATATAAAATTTTAAATTTTTATTTTAAAAGAATTAGTTAAGGGGAGTAAGTGGCTTAGTGCTACCCATAAATCTATTATGAATATAATAAAAACGAATCTTTCAGCTATTTTTAATGATAGATTAGATGGTGATAAATGGCAGAAAAGGGTTAACTTTACCATATTAGGATTGATTTTCTTGTCTGCTTTCAGTATTTTTCTTTCTACTTATGAAAATATCAATCAGCGATATGGCTTTTGGCTTAATTTGATTGATTATACTACGCTTATATTTTTTACCTTTGAGATTTCGCTACGAATTTGGTGTTCTGATTTAATTGATGAAAAATATCAAGGGGTTATAGGTAGAATAAAATATTGTTTTTCCTTTTATGGTTTGACGGATATTCTTTCTACTTATATCTTCTTTTTAGCCTTTATTTTCCCTATTTCAGCAACAACCCTGCAATTATTAAGAGTATTGCGTTTGTGTAGAATTTTCCGTTATTTAAAATCAATTCAAATTCTTGTACGGGCTTTTAACTCTAAAAAAGATGAAATGCAGGTATCATTAGAATTTTTGGTTATTGTTACCTTAATTCTTTCTTTTATTCTTTATTTTGTTGAGCATCAAGCTCAACCAGAGGTATATGATAATGGTTGGACTTCAGTTGTTTGGGCATTCTTGCAATATATTGGCGATCCTGGTGGACTGTCTGATTCGCCTCCGATCACTACTGCAGGACGTTTAATTGCTACAATAATTGGTATTCTAGGAATTGCGATTTTTGCTGTGCCAGCAGGCTTGGTTGCTAGTGCTTTTTCAGAAATTATGCAAGAAGATAAAGAGGCAAAATCGTTTACTAATTTTAAAACTCGTATTTTGCAATCTTTTCGATTTAATTATGACTCACAAAATACTCAGCTTTATTATGTACCACGCTATAAGCCATTAACTACAATTCTAACTAGAAAATATATTTCTGAAACAGAAATAATAAAAACAGTTGGAGAGTCAGATTGTTTTCATCTATATAATTTAGCTGATGCAGTTTCACCATCTGAAAATCCAGCAGATAAAATTGTTGTTGTGAATTATTTAAAAAATCGTCCTTATGGTTGTTGTATTGATCGAGGTTCAAAAATAACAATTGTCAGTACATCTGGGGTTGCTGAACCAGTGACAAGTTGGTTTGCTTATCATATCGCAAAAATTGGCGGTTTTAATTTTATTTCTAAAGAGATTGAAACTAACCAGGATAATCCAATTAGCTATTATTTAGTTAATGATGAAAATGAATGTCCTAACTTTGCCTTATTTTTAAAAGATTTGAATAAATTATCTAATTGTAAGAATAGTTGGCTTTTCCCTATTTTAGGTGCTGTGGCAGATTCGGAACGACCAAGTCAATTCCATTTCTGTTATTCTCCTAATAAAGGAAATAATGGCTATGAAAATAGTCGTGTTACGATTAAAAATACCGAAGATTTTGAACAAATGTATCAAGATTTTTCATCAGAAATTGCTAAATGCTATCAATTAAAATGTGATAAAAATCAGTACTTCGTAATCAATTCTAAAAATATTGCTCACTTTGTAAATGTTGAGAATAGTTGTACTTTGAGAATTAATACAAAGCTTTTTGTATTTGATAAAAAAGCGGTTGCCTATGCAAAATTAATAGCTGATATTTTTAATCGATATTTTGAACCCGATATACAAAAAGAAATTCCGATAGAGATGAGAATAAAAGACAAAAATGCTTTTGGAATGAATAGTTATAAAGATAATGAGTAATTTTTTAATTTTTCTGAGATTGTATTATGAATTTTTTCCGTAAACTCTATTTTGTGTAGCCTTTGGTCAAATGATTTTAAGACTTTGCTAAGGATTGTAATATGTATTATTTTTTTTCACTTATTAATTTTCTTAATAGTATAGTAAAGAAGATTCTAACAAAGTAAAAAATCTCATGATAATGACTTAACTAGTAGGCAAGGAGTAGTTAATTTATAGTTTTAAAAAGGATAACAAAAATGAATACTGTTGAGAAACTTACTTATTCACTTACAAATTTCTATTATCAAATGAAAAATATTCCTAACCACAGATATTTATCTTGGGAGCATTGTTATTCAAGATTTATTAAAGCAAGAAGTAAAAAAAATTATGATATTGACAATTTAAGTCTTCATCTTTCTTTTTACTTGGCAAGTTGGGGAATGTATCGAGGCTCCTCTTTTTTATTACAAAGAGATTATAAAGTACATTGTCCTATAGTAGAAGAAATTTTGAAGCCTGAATACGATGTTTTGGTTGCACTGAATTTTGAGGATTTATTAAACAATAAAAACAAGCAGCAAGAAATGTTGAAGAAATTAAGTGACAAGTTGACATCTATTTACGGTAAGATTAGAAAAGATGTGATTCAAAAAGAAATTAAAAAAGACGCATCAAGTGTATTACTTACAAAAGTATTGCTAGGAACATTAGCTTGTACGCCTGCGTATGATCGTTTTTTTGTGGATGCGATTAAATCAGAAAAAATCACAACAGGAAATTATAATCTTTGTTCAATGCTTGGGTTAGCAGAATTTTATCAAGAGCATTCAGAAGATTTTGAGAAAGTAAGAAAAATAATGAGATTAGTTGATGGTACAATTTATCTGCAGATGAAATTTATTGATATGGGATTATGGAAAATCGGCTTTGAAAATAGCCCTGAATTTAAAGCCAATAAAAAATAATTTTTCCTTTTTGTAAAAAAATAAAAAATCGGCCGCACTTTAATGAGGCCGATTTTTTATTTTCCTTTTTTCACCCAATATTTGAACGGTGGTTTTTCCACTTCACTTTGCAGTAATGTGTGATCCATGAATTGACAGAAACTTGGAATATCTCTTGTTGTTGCAGGATCGTCAGCAATAATCAAAAGTATTTCTCCATCGTTAAGATGACGAATATTTTTACGAACAAGCATTACAGGTTCTGGGCAACGTAATCCTAAAGTATCTAGGGTTTGTGTGACGGAAATTTCAGACATATTCTTTTTTCTTTTGAAAAACAGGGCCATATCATACCGCACTTACGGCAAAATTTCGACAAATCCCAGTCATCAGTGATAGACTAGTGTCATTGAAATTAGCTTGAAAAAATAAATGGCGGAATACCTCATTCCTAAAAGTGCGGTTATTTTTGAAGAAGAAATTAAGAAAAGCCGTTTTATTACTTATTTGCAGCACACCGAAGGTTTAGAAGACGCAAGAGCTTTTTGGGCAAAGATTAAACAAGAACATCCAAATGCTCGGCATCATTGTTGGGCTGCTGTAGCAGGTAAGCCAACAGATTCTCTACAACTTGGTTTTTCTGATGATGGCGAACCTGCTGGAACGGCAGGAAAGCCAATGTTGAGCGCATTGCAAGGTAGTCAATTAGGTGAAATCAGTGCGGTGGTGGTTCGCTATTATGGCGGTATTTTGCTCGGAACGGGCGGATTAGTTCGTGCTTACGGCAATGGCGTACAACAAGCGTTAAAGCTGATTGAAAGCGAAATTAAAGTTGAACGAACCCCTTTCAAACTTGATTGTGACTATGTCCAGCTAAATTTAGTCCAACAAATTTGTGAAAAATATCAGGTTGAGATTTTATCTCAAGATTTTCAGGCAAATATTCATTTGATTTTAGGTATTAGTGAAAAAACAGTCGATGTTTTTTCTTCAGAATTAACGGAAAAGTCTGCGGGCAGATTAGTCATCCAACTTTTAGAGACAGGCGAATAATAGTGCATATTTTATCCATTATCCGAATTATTGGTATTCTTGTGATGTGTTTTTCAGGCACAATGCTGATTCCAGCATTTGTCGCACTGATTTATGGCGATGGTGGCGGCAAGGCATTTATGCAGGCCTTTATGTTGAGCTTGACGGCAGGTACATTGCTTTGGTGGCCATGCCATCACCATAAACAAGAATTACGATCCCGTGATGGTTTTTTGATTGTTGTAGCTTTTTGGTTTGTACTTGGCGGCTTGGCTACTTTGCCGCTTCTGTTATTTGATGCGCCACACTTAACGGTGGCATCCGCTGTATTTGAGGCATTTTCGGGCCTAACGACGACAGGTGCCACCGTGATGACTGGATTGGATAATTTACCAAAAGCAATTTTGTTCTACCGACAGTTTTTACAATGGCTTGGTGGAATGGGGATCATTGTGTTAGCGATTGCGATCATTCCGCTTTTAGGTATTGGCGGAATGCAACTTTATCGTGCAGAAATGTCTGGTCCAATGAAGGAGCAAAAAATTCGCCCAAGGATTACAGAAACCGCAAAAGTTTTGTGGATGATTTATCTTTCTTTAACTTTGTTATGCGCTTTGGCTTATTGGTTAGCGGGAATGAGTGTTTTTGATGCGATTACCCACAGTTTCTCTACTGTTTCCATTGGCGGTTTTTCAACGCATGATGCAAGTATCGGTTATTTCAATAGCCCATTGATTAACGGAATTACGGTTTTATTTTTATTAGTTTCTGCTTGTAACTTTGGTTTACATTTCCGTGCTTTTTCAACGATTGGACGTGAAAATTTCTTCAAAATTTATTTGCGTGATCCTGAATTTCGTTTTTTTATCAGTATCCAAGTTATTTTAGTCGTGGTTTGTACTTCAGTAATGTGGGGACACAGTTATTTTAAGACTTCATGGCAAGATTTTGAGCAGGTATTGTTTCAGGCCGTCTCTATTTCTACCACGACTGGTTACACAACGTCTGATTTTGCTGCTTGGCCCTCATTTGTGCCTGTATTGTTAATCTCTGCATCTTTTATGGGCGGTTGTGCAGGATCTGTTGGTGGTGGTTTAAGAGTTGCGCGTGTATTAGTGCTTTACCTACAAGGAAAACGAGAACTTAAACGCGTAGTTCATCCTAATTTGGTTTATCCCATTAAATGGGGAAAAAATGTATTAGATGAAAGAGTGATAGGTAGTATTTGGGCATTCTTTTCGGCTTATATTTTAGTATTTTTAATTTGTTTACTTGGTGTCATTGCTTGTGGAGTTGAACCTTCCAATGCCTTTAATGCTGTGTTAGCGAGTATAAATAATTTAGGGCCAGGATTAGGTGCTGTTAGTAGTAATATGATCGCCATTCCAGATAGTGCCAAATGGATTTTAACTATCGCAATGGTATGCGGCCGATTAGAAATTTTCACGCTTTTAGCATTATTTACGCCTGCATTCTGGAGATCTTAACTGAGGGTTAATTTTTAATAAATATTTCGAATTTTGACCGCACTTTTGATGGATCCGTTTATATTTCCATCAAAAGATCATTTTTTTAAATATTTTTACAAAAAAGTACTTGCAAGGGTTTTGAAAATCCCTATAATGCACCGCACACAACGACGCACTGTTGTGAAGTATTTA
>ERZ772909.341-NODE-341-length-30056-cov-3.835505_pt1 | contig 30056 bp, 26 predicted proteins | sample MGYA00511137_ERZ772909 | MGnify/ENA primary metagenome ERZ772909 (study PRJEB29015, sample SAMEA2738095) | human oral metagenome | biome: human oral; feature: human-associated habitat; material: saliva | place: China | collected 2270 ... | reverse complement strand
AAATTCTTATATAAAATGTTTAACAAAAGATTTTTATTTAGGACAAATATATGAATTAAAATGTTATTATTTTTATTCTCAATATGGAAGTGGATATTATTGTGATTGTTGTGGAAAACCTATAACTATATTGTCTAAAGGTAGTTCATTTTCTACTCTATGTAAAGAGTGTGAAAGTAAAGAATTTATGGAAGTAAATTTAAATGATTATAATAAGAATAAATATATTTATGATGAAATAAATTTAGATTTTTATAAATAAAGAGTAGAGAAATCTACTCTTTTTATTATGCTTATAGTTTTACAATTTTATATTATAATAAATTATGTAAAAATATTTCTTAAAAATTTTAAAATAATAGTTGACAAATTAAAAATAATGGTGTATAATGTTCTTAAAAAGATAGTAAAGGAGAGTGTATATATGTTTACATTAGATAAAAAACAAGAAATGCAAAGATTTACAGTAGTAATGGATAAAGAGCATATAAATATGCTTGATGAGTTGGCTAAAAAATATGGAATAACAAAATCAGAAGTTTTTAGACAATTATTAGAAAAATTTTATAAAGAAGATATAGGAGGAGAAAATGAGTAAAGATTTACAAGTTTTAAAGTTTGATAATTTAAGATGTTATCAAGATGATTTAGGAAATGTTTGGTTAAATTTAGAAGATGTTTGTATAGGTTTGGGTTTTACAGAAATTTCTAAAAGTGGAAATTTAGTTGTTCGTTGGAGAACTATAAGGCAATATCTAAAAGATTTAAAGTGCATCGCAACTTGTTGCGATGGTATCGGAAGTGAAAATTTACCTGAATTTATAAAGGAAAATATCTTTTATAGACTTTGTATGAAAGCTAAAAATAAATTAGCAGAGAATTTTCAAATATGGGTAGCAGATATAGTTATTCCTCAAGTAAGAAAAACAGGGGGTTATATTCCTATAAGTAAAGAAGATGATGAGAAATTAATCTTAGCAAAAGCAGTTCAAATATTAAATAGAACTATCAAAGAAAAAGATAACTTAATAGAACAGTATCAACCTAAGGTAGAGTTTTATAATACTTTAATTGAAAGTGCTAGTTCTTTTGATATGAAAACTGTTGCTAAATTATTAGATTGCTATGGTTTAGGTAGAAATAGGTTATTTCAATTTTTGAGAAGTTTAAAAATATTAATGAAAAATAATGAACCTTATCAAAGTTATATAGAAAGAGGTTGGTTTAAAGTAAAAGAAAAATTAGTAAATGGAGAATTTATTAAGGTAACTTATACTACTAATAAAGGAATTGAGGGGATTAAAAAATTATTAGAAAAATATGGGTATAAGAAAAGAGATAGTGAAGAATAATATTTGAGGCTCTGTAATACCATTTAAAATCATTTTAAAAAGTTTTTGATATAATTATATACCTAAGTGAAATAAAACTCGTTAAAATTGATTTAAAAGGGTTGAATATTTTTAAATAAAAAGAGATAGTTAAATTCTATCTCTTTTTTAATTTTCTAATTTCAATTTTTTATATTCTACACCGAATTTATTTTTTAATTTTTTTATTACAGTAGTTAAAGTTTTATCTACTGCTTGTCTACTATTATATCCTAGTTTTCTTTGTATGTCTACTATTCTTAAATCATCAAAAAAATATAATTTAAAGAGTAATTTTTGTTTAGGAGTACAACTATGATTTACATAATCAATTACTTTATTATATAAGTCATAACTATCTATATTTTCAATTATTTTTTCTTCTTTTTCTTTAGTTATATCATCGTATACTATTTCAGATTTTAATTCTTTGATATTTGAGTTTTTAAGCTCTGAGGGGTACTTTTTTAGCTTTCTCCATTCTAATTGAAGTAAATAGTAGGCAGACTTTTTATTAGGCTTTAAATTGTGTTTTAAACAAGTTAAATACAGTTGTAAACTAAAATATTCATAATCTATATTAGGATTTATTTTATTCATATTTTTAATAAAATCTACCATTTGTTTAGTCTTAAAAAAACCAAAATAGTATTCATGTGTATAGGGGTATAAGTCTGTTTTTGCATTAAATTTTTTATCAGTTTTAATATTCATTATCTATCATTAATCTTCCTTTCTTATTAATTCTTTAAAAGTTGACATAAAATATAGTGTGGCTATATATATGTTTAGATGTAAGACATATAGTTTAAGTCTTATATCTTTACTTATATAGTAGCACACTTTTTGTTAAAAGTCAAATATGCTATTTTTCTCTGATTTTCTCTTTAAGATAGGTAGTAGGTTAAGACTTACTACCTTTTTATATATTAAGGGGTTGATGAGAATAAAGAAAAAATTTATAGATACTAGAAATGGAAAATTAAAAATGACATCTGAACAATTCAAACAATATTTATTAGATAATTATTTAGATGAGAATAACAATAAAATATCAGAAAGAAAATTAATAAATATGCCTAAATTTATGGAAGAAACAGGTATGTATAAATTAGATACTAGAACTGGAGTAAGAACACCAATATCTATGGGTACTATAGCTTATTGGAAAAATAAATTAAATTTAAAAGATTATGATATATATAAATATCATAGAGATGTAACTAAAAGAATAACTATAGATTATGAGGATTGGACTCAATCTAGTAGAAGATTAAATAGAGAAAAGAAAATTAAAAAAGGTGTATTAAAGGATACAGTAGTATATACTCCTGAACTTGAAAAAGAAAAGTTAATAAAGGAGTGTTCATTTCCTAAACATTTTGTAAATTATACATTAGAGAGATTAAGAAATTTAGCATTTGAACTTTGGGAAGATATGGGGTTAAACCCTGTAGATGAGTTGACTAGAATACAGAAAGATATTACTGTATATCAAAAACTTAAAGCATTATATAAAAAAAGTGAAGAGAATAAAAAGAAATATAAGAAAAAGAAAAAGGAGGTTTAATGGCAAAAGATAAGGTATCTGTTAGTATTTTAGATAAGTTTAATAAAGAACAACTATATACTAAATGGCAAGAAGAGAAAGCAAAAAGACAAGAATTAGAAGAAGAATTAGCTAAGAAGTCAAGAGAATGGAGTAAAAAAGAAAATATACTAACAAAAACAGTAGATGAATTAAAGTCTACACAATTTATAGAAAATCAAAACGAAGATGTATTAAAAAAGATATTAGACTTGAGAGCCAAAAGACTATCTCCAGTAGATATACACTATAAATTAGATATATTAGGTATTGATATAGAATTAGAAGAGATAGAAACTTTTTTAGCAAGTGAGTTACCTAAAGATTTAAAAGAATATTATCAAGATAAAAAAAATAAATGGTTAGAGAGTATCAAGATGAATAGTAAAGAATATAGATATGCTTTATTAGAGGAGTTACAAACACAATTAGATAGAGCTAAGAAATATCAAGAGTTTTGTGGAGATTTACAAGAAGCACATGCAGTAGGTAAAGATATTAGAGCTTTATTAGATAGTATGGAAAAAGTTGCTAAGAATTTAGATGATGTAAGTCCTGTTAATGTAGAAAAAGATAGAGCAGATGATAAAACTCAAGAGTATATGAAAGCTAGTAGAGAAGTTGTTAAATTATCTACTAATAAAGATTCTGATGTTTTAGATAATATAAATGATATAGATATAGAGGGGTTTGTTAATTAATGAGTAAAAAATTGTCTAAACCTATGTTTTATCTTGATAAATATTCTAAACTATTATTTATGTATGTAAAAGAAGAAGATACTTACATTCCTTTTATGTATGAATATGATAGTGAAACAGAAGAGGGTAAACTATTTTTAGAAAACCCTTTATATAGAGATTTATTTAACTATGTTATGTATGTTCGTAGAAGACCTGATAAAAGAACAGGGCAAATGAACTCTATACCTTTATTTGTATATCAATGGAGTGAACTATATGTGATGATAAAAGCCACTATAGAGAGAAATTCTGAAAAGTTTTTAATGGCTTGGAGTAGACAAGCAGGTAAATCTGAATTGATTAAGATATTTAGTGGTTTTGCAGTAGTATATTTACCTAAATATATGGATGTACCTTTAGAAAGATTCTATCTAGTTTTAGGTTCATATAAAAATGATGCAGTGGAAAAATTGAGTAAAGAAGTTAAACCTTATATTTATAAAGCTATAGAATTTCATAATGAAAATTATGAAGATAAATTAATATATAAAAAAGATGATAGTAAACTTATAGATGAAATTTCTAATATAGAAATTAATAAGGTTTTTGTAGGACAAAAAAAGAGTATACCTTACAGTCAAATGAGAGCTATATCAGTAGGTACTACTCAAGATGGATTATCTGCTCATGCACTTGTAATAGATGAGGCAGGGCTAATAAATGCAGAGCTATTTGAAACATCTGTATCTCCATTCTTAACTGCTACAGGAGGGTGTCAATTTATATTTGGTGTACCTAATCAAGATAGTTTAAGTGTATTTGTATCTAAATATAATAGTAGTGGAGTTATAAAGTTCATTAGGAAATGGGAAGAAATCTATAGACTTAGAGCCTTAACAGACATTAATATGGCACTCTATTATAAGAAAAAGGTTGAAGGAGATATTAAAGAAAGAGGTCAAAATTCTCCTTATATACAATTTAACTATTATATGAACCCTAGTATTTTAACTGGAAGATTTATGACAGAGGAAATATTAGAGAATATAGGTTGTATGACAGAACCTATAGTCTTAGGAGAAAGTGTAGTAAGCGACCCTGATGATATGAGTAGTTTTATTGTAGCAGGGTATGATACATCTATCAAACACGACTATAAAAGTTTAGTTATAGGAAAAACAACTATAGATGAAACTAATTTTTATAGCACTGTATATAATATGTTTACATTTAACCAAAATGAAACACAAAGATTTTCAGTAGATGAAATTGCAGAAATGTGTGTAAAAAAGTGTATAGAGTATAAAGTTGATGTATTTTGCTTTGACTGTACTGCTATTGGTTATGCTCTTGCTCAAAGTTTTATTAGATATTGTAATGAATACAATGTAATAATATCCCTTATGCCTATTATATATAATAACTTACTGAAAAGTAGAATGTTCCAATACTTAGAAAGTCAATTATATGAGGGTAAACTAAAATTACTAAATAAACAAGCTAGTTGGGAGGCAGAAAAATTATATTATGAAATGCTAACTTTTGAGAAGAAAGCAGGTAAAACAAATAATTATGTTTTAACCTATTCTGCACCTAGAGGAGAGGAATTTTCTGATGACCATATGAATAGTCTAGCCTTATTTAATATAGGCTTAAAAGAACTTATAGAGAGAGTTAATGCAGTAGATAAAAGAAAGAAAACTTATGATGATGGAAAAAATAGATTTTTCTTATTTTTGAGAAAATTTGAAGATAGAAATAAGAAAAAACTTGTAGCTACTAAAGAGGATTTAATGAGAGAATTAAAAGATATAAAAAAATTAAGAATGGACACTTGGTGTCCTGTATTGTGAGGTGTAAAATTTGTCAATATATAAACCATATGACCCTAATTTATGGGAGGATAGGAAGGCAGTTATAAAGATAATAAAAGAAATGAGAAGTGGTAAATCCTACGAACATTTCAAAAATAAATTCTTTGACCCAAATAAACAAAGAGATTATGATAGTATCTCTGATGATAATAAAAAAAGATTATATGTTACAAAAGATGCCATAGAGGAAGTAATTTCTAAATTAGTGGCATTTTGTCCTATTTTGGAATTAGATGCTCAACTTCATAAAGATAAATTAGATGTTTTAAAACCTATATTAAAGAGTATTAATTGGACATCATTAAATACAACAATATATGATATTTTAGAGAGTAAAGGGGATTGTTTCTTATATTATTATTTTGAAGAAATAGAGGACATATCTACAAAATCAAAAGCATATGTGCCTTGTGTTACTATTATACCTACAGAAGAAATCTCTGACATAATATTAGATAAATTTGGAAGACCTACAACATATGTATGGCAGACAACTAAATACGATAGATACTTTGATTTTGAAAGTAAAAGAGTAATGGAAGATAATAAACAAGATGTTATTATAGTCTTTGAGAGAGGACAAGTAACTATGTTATCTAATGATGGTACAAAAAAGAAAGGTACTGCATTAGTAAAGAATAAAAAAGGGGATATAAGTATATTAAATAAAACAGAATATCCTGAATCTTTAAGCGATTTATTCTCTATAATTCATATAAAATCAAATGATATAGCTAATTGTCCTTTTAGTAGAATCCCTGCCGATAAATATATAGATGATAGTTTAAGATTAGACCAAATAGAGAGTGATATTAGAGGTTCAAATAGAATTATAGGCTTTCCAAAAATATATGTAATAGATGGTACATTAACGGCAGGAAGTATGAATATAGGTGGGTATGCAGAAATAAAATCTGATAGAGAAGATACATCAGATACAGAAAAGCAAAATGCTTTTAATTCTGGGTTAAATACACATAAACCTAATCAAGCACAAGTAAAAGATATACAAATATCCAATGACCTTAGAAGTATGTTTAATGAAAGAAATGATGTATACGATAGTTTACACGAAAAAGCAGGATTAACTCCACCTAGTTTAAATGTTAGATTATCAAGTTCTGATAGTTCTAAAGTATACCAACAAATAAACAGAAGAATGGAGCAAAAGATATGGATTTATGTTCAAAATATAATTAATGGTTTTAAACCTTTCTTTGAAAGTATACTTAAATTAAATAATATGTATGATGAAGTTGCAGATGTAGATTTATCTTTTAAAATGCCTAATGCTATACTTAGAGATAGTGCTTATGATAGAGCTTTAACTAATTCATTAATGTTAAAGAGTGGAGAAACTACTCTACAACAACTATGGAGAGAGCAAGGTAAAACAGAAGAAGATATTAAGCTATTGACTGAGGAAATAAACAAAGAATTAATGCTTGGAAACAGTGATGTTCAAATAGCAAAGACCAATGAATTAAATTTAGGCAATGAAATCAAGGACAAAAAAGTTGACATTGAAAAAGAGTAAGTTATATATATGTCAGACATACAGAAATTGTGTGTTATTAGAGAGAAAATTTTAGATAAAATAGGAGGGTAATACTTTGACATTAGAAGAAATATTATCTAAACAAGCTAAAGGAGAAAAACTTACAGAAGCAGAGGAAAAGTTTTTAAGAACATCAGATACAGAACCTAAAAAAGAGGTAGAAGTAGAAGATACTACTAAAAAAGATAACACTCTTTTAGATGAGTTAAATAAACTAAAGCAAGAGTTAGATAAATTAAAACAACAAAATGAATTAAAGGACAAAGAATTAGAAAATACTAAAGCTAAATCACAAATAGTAGAAAATTTACTTAAAGAAAAAGAGGATAAGTTAAAAGAAACTGTTGAAACTTTAGGAAAAGATAAAGCCGAACAAGAAATTTTAAAGGCTAAATTAGAACTTGAAGAACAAAAGAAACAAGAGTTAGAGGGAATTAAATCTACTTTTGAAGAACAAGTAAATGGAATAAAAAAAGAACTTGAAGAAACAAAAAGAGTTAATAAAGTAGCACAATTAAAATTAGATATAGAAAAAGAAAGTAAAGAAAAACCTTATTTACAAGGTTATTATAATAAACTTAAAGTAGTTTTGGACAATGAGGATACTGAGAAAGCCTTATCTGAATATCAAATATACAAAGATACTTTATCTAAATTGATAGATGAAGAGGAAGAAAAGAAAAAATATGAAAGTGCAAATAAAAAGAAATCTACAAGTATATTTGATGATAAAAATGTCAATCTGAATAAAGAACATAAGACTAAAGAGGAATTAGACTTAGAAGAAAGACAGAAAGAGGCACAAGTTATCTCTAATTGGGCAAAACAAAATGGTTATTAATATTAATTATATAGGAGGACAACAAGTTGGCAGATAAAATCAATATAAGAAGTACAGGTTTAAATGCTATGGCTCAACCTTGCCTATCTCTACCAGTTGGAGAAAACATTTTTATAGGTGCATTAGTATGTGTAGATAATGGTAAAATAAAATTAGCAGATGAAGGTACTTCTAAAAAGGCAGTAGGAATAGCTACAAAAGGAGATTTCCCTGCTTGGGGAGAAGCATTTTCAGTTGAACCAGTAACTGATAAAAGACAAAATGACAGATATTTAGCCATTGAAAATTTTGCAATCATAGAACACCCTGAGGAATTATTTGGAATAAAAAGAAAACAAGGAACATTAGGACAATATGTTTACTTAGGTGCAGGTGGTAAAATTTCATTAACTGCTGGTGGAACTACTAAACAAATAGTAGGAGTGTTAGTAGATAATGTAAATAGAGTTGCAGTAAGAATTTTTATAAATGGATTTGAAGCATAATAGGAGGATAATATAAATTGGTACTAATAGCAGGAAATAGCATATACGATTTACCTAAAGAACTTTACTCTAGCAATAAAGATGCAGAAGCAATCGTAATGCACTTAATAACAGGAAACTCTAAAGCTCCTGAACTACAAAAACCTATTGTAAATATTTTAAGTGGAAACATTAGAGAAATAGTTAGAATAGAAGGAGCTAGAATCCCAGTAGAAAATCATAATCTATATTTTACAAAAGGTACTTATTCAACAGATGTACCTGAATTTGGGAAAAAATTACAAGAATTTAAATTAAAAACTTCTGAAGGATATAATGCTACAGTGTTTAAACACGAAGTAGAAGACATTATGGATGCAGAAAATAACGGAATAAACTTATTAGAACAAGATGCTAAAACTGTTCAAGGATACTCACAAGTATACTTAAAGAGATTTAAGCCAGGCAAATTAATTCAAGCTCTATATACTGGACATTCAGATTATTCTAAATTACCTGCCGAAGGAACTGGAACAGAAGTATATAGTTCAAGTTTTGGATTTTTAAGAGGGGAAGATAACTCAATAGTATTAAACCCATTAGAAAAAGATAAATGGGGAAATACATCTCACTATAGAGGAACAAAATCAGGTAATTTTGCAGTTGCAGACATCTTAGACAGTGCAGACTTAATTAAAGCATATAATACTTATTCAGGAGATGATATTATAGCTCTTGCATCAAGTAGAACTATATATCACTTAGGAGATTTATATAATTACCCTAAATATAAAGACGACCATTTAATAGATGGTACACCAGTATTAAATGTAGCAGGAGTTAAATTTATAGAAATAGCAAATATGTCTGATGATTTTATTATATTCTTAGATAGTGGTAGAAGAGATATGATACTTCAATGTGTGAATAAAGCTACTAATCAAAGAGGTTTATCATTAGTTACTGAAAAAGATTTAAAAGCTATAACAAGCCCTGCCGATACAAATGGAATGAAATTAAGAATACACCCTATGGAATATTTAGTATTAGCTAGAGAATCAGGTGTTATCTTATCTAAAGCACAAGGACAAACAACATCAGGAAAAGAAGGTTGGATGACTACAACTGAAGCTACTAAACTTGAAAAATTAGTAGAAAGAATAGCAAAAACATATGAAAATATAGCAGGTTAATAATTACTATTAAGGTAGGTAGATTTCTACCTACCTATTTTTAATAAATAGGAGATAGAAAATTGACAGAAGATAGAAAAAACTTAATAATAGAAAAATACAAAGAATATGAAAATATAGTAGCTACTATACTTTCTAATACAGAATCTTTTGAAGCATCTGAACATTACAGAGGTAAAAGATTAGAGTTTATAAAATTACTTATAGAATTAGATACTAAATTAGGAGAACCAATTAAAGAAGTAGAATTAAAAGAAGAAAAACCTACTACTAAAAAGAAATAAAGAGGTGGTTATATGAAAGCCACAATGACTACTTACATTTATACTAAGACAAGTGATGAGTGGAAAGAATTATATCAAAAAGCATTAGAAGATTTAATTTCTTATGCAGAAGATTTAGAAGTAAAATCAGTTACAAATGATACAGATGTTATAAGCTATAATAACCCTTTAGAGATATTAAAAGCTAAAAGACAACTTGTATCAGAATACCTTAGACAATATGAATTAGCTTTACAATATGAAAAAAATCCAAATAGTAACACATTAGAAAGAAATCATGGACTATTATATATAGATAGAGAGTGGTAAATGAAAAAGATTAAGCAACATATGGAGAAACATATTAAAAAGTTAAAAAATTTATTTGAAGACTACTGTTACATACAATCAGATAATAATTTAGAAGAGTATGAGGTTCAATGTACTATAGCCAAAGTAAAAGAACAATATGTAGAAGAGAGTAATAACTCACATAAACTTGAACTTATATTCCATATATTAGTATCAGATTTAAAGTTAGCTAAAAATTTAATGGATGAAACATTATCTCAATGTCCTATAGATGACTTTACTAATTATAAAATTCAATATAAAGGAAATACATATGTTGTATATAAAGTAGCTCAAAATGGGTCTTTTGATAATGCTAGAGAGATATATGGTAGGTTGATAAATGTCTAAAGGAGAAGGTAAAAAATTAAGTAAATTCATAGAGGATTTAAATAAAACTTTAACAAATTTTCAATCAGAAATAGAGTTATATCAAAATGATATAATGGCTATATACATATATAAAATAGCAGAGGCAACTGCATATGACACTAGATATACTAGAGATTTATTTAGAACAGTATTAGAAGCAGGGGGTTATAATAAACTCTCAGATAGATTATATGTAGACCATTATGACCATTGGAAAACTCTACAAGAGAGGATGCAAAAGGGAGATACTATTAGTTTAAAAAAACATATAGATGGAACTTTTTATCTTACAGTTAATTCTGAAGCCTTTGATATGCTAAACTCTTCTCCAAATATGCCATCTACTACCCACCCAAGAGGTATAGACCCAAAATTACACCCTTTTATAGTGGCTTATGTAACAGATTTATTTGAAACTCAAGCAGATAGAGATATTGAAAATGTAATAAAAGTATTTGAAAAGAAACTACTTAGTTTAGCAGAGGGTAGAAGTAGAAAAATAAAAAGAAGTGGTGTGGTAATATGATAGAATTAAATACACTTATTTATCATTTAAACAATCAAGCAAATAAAGATAATTTACCCTACTATTTTACTAATGATGTTCTAATACAAGACCCTATAAAATTTAAAATATTAGAGCAAGTAGAAGATAAATTAACTATTGAAATAGATAATAATATAAAGCCTACTCAAGATATGTTTTTAAATAAAACATTTAAGTATGGTGTTAATATATATAATATTATAAATATAACAATTTCTGATAAAATAATAATACAAATAGATAAACAAAATAAGTTACCTAAAAGAAGTTTTACATTGGAAAATAAGCAACCTATACTATTAAAAGCTAACTATTCGTATTCTAGGGAACAATCGGCTAATACTTTTAATAATTTTAAAAGAATAGATTTTGGAGTTGCTTTAATTTCAGACGAACAAGGTACACTCTTTGAAGAGATTAGAGCTTATGTAGAGTTATTCTTATATAGAAAAAGAAATATGCTACAAGTATATGATTTGAAAAATAATACATTGATTAAAAATAAATATATTTTTATTGATACGAATGTTACAACTTCTTTATTTATAGAAAATAGAGATAATGTATATAGAACATTCTATGTATTGATAAGAACATTTAATAATATAAATTAGGAGGAACAATAATTGGCAAATAAAACAGTTATAGATATGGGTTCTGAACAAACAGTTGGAAGAACGAGTACAGAGATACTTGTATCTGCTCTAGGTTACTCAAATAAAACAAAAGCCGTATCTTTATATGCAATATTATTAACAATGAAAGAACCTGTTTCAGGGCTATCAACAGATAACTTACAATCAGGAAATTATGGAATAAACTCTGTTAAAGCAAGTAATGGTACGAATGTTGCACCAACAATCTTGGATGAAGAAGACCCAAATGCAGAACTTTCTATACAAATGAAAGAAGACTTAAACTTCGTTAGAGAAAATGCACCTTTTGGAGTAAATCGTTCAATACTAAATGCTATCTTTAAAGGAGAAAGTTTTTATGTAGGTAATGATGAAATAGTTACAATAGTAGGTACAAATGGTACTATGAAATCAAAAACTGCAAGAGCAAAAGCAAATGAAATGAACTTACCATTTAAAGCATTGTTTGGTTTAGAAGCAGATGAAATAAAAGTAACAGGAGCAGTTGACCCAACAACAGGTAAAATTCAAACTAGAAAAAATACATTCAGAAATGCTTATGACACATTTAACAAAACTGTATGTTTAGAATTTAGAGTAGTAGCTAACAAAACATATGTAATGATTATGCCTTTAATAGCTACAACTGGAATGACTAAAGATGAAGGAGATGTAAACACTTATACTTTAAGTGGAAATAGACTTTGTGATGTGTGGGAAAGAAATGACTATGTATTAGAAGTTGGAGAAACATCTAAATTAGATAAAGATGAAGAATTAGATGAAATTATAGTTGATGGTATAGTATTAGACCCATCTACTGCATCTACAATAACAGGTATAGCTAATCCTACACTATGTAAAGTAGGAGCAAATGGAGATATTACTATAAGTAAAACTGGTGGAGCTACTTTAAAAGGAAAATTAAAGAAAAATACTAGAATAAAAGCTAGATACTTCTCAGATACTGGAACTACATTTACAGAACAAAATGCTATAGTAGTTGTAGGAGAAGCAGGAACAGGATTAACTGGTGCAAAAGCAGTAAACTTTGCTCTAGGAAGTGGAAATAAATTCTATGCTTGTAAAGTGTTTGTATATGATAGAAACTTAGAAGATATGAACCCTTATCAAACAGTAGATGCAATCTAATAATATTTAATTATAAGGATAGGGTAGTAAATTATCCTATCCTATATTTTATTATAAAAGGAGAAAAGAGAATATGAAATTAGCAAAAAGACTAAAAGAAGTAAGAGAAAGTAATAGTAAAACAGTTGTGGTAGATTTAGGAGTTATACACGAAAATTTAAAAGGTATAGAATTACCTTTTAAAATAAAACCTTTTAATGAAGTTTTAAGTTTAAAAGCAAGTATAAAATTACCTGATATAGATTTAAAAGATTGTATTAAGACTATACCTTTTAGACTTTTATCAGAGGAAACAAAAAGAATATATAGAGAAGAAAGACCTGATTTAGCTTATGATACATCTTTAATAATGGTTATAGATGATACTAAAAATAGAGATAAATTCAAAAAAAGAGAATTAGAAATAAAATTATTAGATTGTTTATTACACATAGATTTTGATTCTGTATTTGAGTCTGAGGACAAAACAGAAATAACTTTATGGCAAGATTTAGGGTTAGAAAAAGGAGATTATCAAGGGGCTTTAAACTTATTTTGTGAAGTATTATCTCAACCTGAAATGATAGATTTATTAAATAAATTAGTATCTTTATTAAAAGCTAAAGTTACTGATGTAAAAGATTTAACTAGAGAAATTGAAACTTTTAAATTTTGGTCTATAATGGATAGTTTACCTAAAGAAAAGAGAGAAGAAACTTTAATTTCTTTACAAAAAGATTTAGAAAAAAGACAAAAGGAATTAAAAGCCTTAGAAACTGAATTAACAACTGAGGGTACATTAGATGAGGAAGTAATCAAAGAACATAATAAAACATCAAAAAAGGCTACTACAAAGGCTAAAAAGTAATGAGTATATTCAACAAATTAGAGATTATAAGAAGGGGAGAGTTTAAACTAGAGGGGGATATAACTATCCCCTTTATTTTTCATATAAAAGATATTAAAGATACCTCAGTTAATGAAACTAAATTAAGTAAAGAGTATAAAAATCTATTAGAATTTAAGAAGTTAAAGAATATAATAGAGGATATAGTTAATTTTATAGACATAGATTTATTTTTAATTGATAAGTCTGATGTAGAGGAACTATCAGATATAGCATTTATTGAAGATAATTTAGTATATGACAAGTATAGAGTTAAAGATATATATGAGTTGAATAAACTTATTAATAGATTATGTTTATCTGAATTAGAACTCTATGACATAAGAGAATATATAGTAGATGAGCAAAACAAATTAATAACTGAATTTTTAAATATACTTCATACAGAGATGGAAAATGGAAAGAAAACAGAACACTTATCTGAAGCTTTTATGTCTATACAAGTATGTTCAGAATTTGGTAATAGTGTTATATTTAAAGAAAATATGAATAAATGTATGAGTGAATTTAGTTTTAGAGAGATTGAAACAAAAAGAGCTTATCTATCTAGGAAATATGAAGTAGAAAAAATACAATATGATAATTTAAAGAAAGATAACAAATAGGAGGTAGTATGGCAGGAAGACAGACATTTATTGAGATGTCCATAAAAACTACTAAAGTTGCAAATGGAATAAGAGCAGTATTAGAACTATTGCAAAAAGTAGAGGATAAAATGACTAATCTTAATAAGTTTAAATTAGGTATAGTAGATGAGTCTGTTATAGTTAAACAATTAAATAGAATTGAAGTAGCTCAAGTAAAATTAAGAAGAAGTGCCGAAGAAACTAATAAAAAATTAAGTGAAAAACCTCAAAAAGTAAAAGAAAATGTAGATGAGATTATAGGTGCTTATGCTAGATTACAAATAGGACTAAGTGCAGTTAGTTTAACTTATCAATCTTTTTTGAATTTATTTGATAAAGTTAGTAACTATACTAAAGTTGAATCAAATATAGCAAACTTAAATATTGCTTCTAATAAAGGTTTAGGAGAGATGAGGTCTACTTTAAAGGAATTTCTAGGTATGTCATCTGAAATTCCTAAAAATGTTAATGAATTAATTACAACGGCAGATGCTTTAGTAAGAACAGGTAGAACTTATAAAGAAGCATTAGAAATAACTAGAGAAACTGCAAAACTTTCAGTAGCTACTGGAGAAGATTTAGATAGTACGGCTAAAACAGTAACTAAAGTAATGGTATCTTTAGGAATCGAATCTAAACAAGTAAAAGATGTTTTAAATATTCTACACTCTACTGCTATACAAACTGCATCTAGTATGGAAAGTATTAGTGGTGGTATGAATCAAGTAGCAGGTTCACTAGGAGCGATAGCACAATCTAGTGGTAGAAGTGGAGAAGAATTAGCTAAGTATAAAAAAGAATTACTAGAAGTTGGGGCAGTAGGACTTGGAGTAATGAATAACTTAGGTAAGAGTGCCTCAGAGTTAACGAAAACTGGCTCTTTCAGAGTGTAAACTCTGTCAATCACAAGGAAAACCTTAAATAAGGGTGTAATATATAAAATTACTATCGGTAGAAGTTAGATAAGATTGCTAATCAACGATATTAGCTATAACTCTAGTAATAGAGTAAACGAATACACTTCGTAAGAGAACCTATATTCCTATTTGTATCTTTATAGGAAAGATTGGTAATACCGAGCCGAAACTCTAATATAGAGGAGGTGTAGAGGCTATCCCATAGGCTAGGCATATAATATAGCATTAGGAGTAAGGCTTAGGTGTAATTCCTAAGTGGGTGAAATCCCCTTAAATTGAATAACCTTGCTCTCATTATAAACATGAGATGAAGATATAGTCCAAAATATAAAAATAGGAACTTTAATTCAAAAAGGAACTATTATCAAGGCAGGAACAAAAGTCAAAGTTTTATTTACCCGTTTAATCACTATGGAAAAAACGGCAAAAGGACTTTTTAACAAAGATACAAAAGATTATAAATTAGATGATAAATATATGAAAGCATTAGGTACTACATCTAATAACTTAAATGCAGATGTTTTATCTCAATTAGCTAGAAAGGATTTACCTTTAGCTATAGAATTAATGTCTAAATTAAAAGTTGAAGGTGTAGTAACTGGTCAAACAATACAAAAAATGTTTACACAAAGACATGCACTAGATATGGAAGTATATTTAGGACAAGTTAATGGTAATATACAAAATATAGTAGATACTGTAACTAAAGGTAAAGACTATATGCAAGATTTTGAAGCTCAAATGTTTACCTTATCTAATCAAATAGAATTATTTAAAAATAATATGAACAGTATTTCTGTAGATAGTGTAGATTTAGTTAAAGGAACTTTTACAAGTTTATTATATGTTATTAATAATTTAGTAAAAGAAAATCCTAATACATATTTTGATAACATAGCAAGAGGTATTGTAACTACAAGTACAAGTAGCTTATATTTGGCTAAACAACTAATTACAGTAGGAGTAGCTTTAGGACAACTAAAATACTATTTGAATTTGAATATATCTAGTTTTTCAGATTTTACTAAATGGTTGCAAGGTGGAGTATCTACTGCATTAAGTAGTTGGGTAGGTTGGATAGGAATAGCAGTAACTACTATATCCTTTGCATATTATTATGTTAAAAAAATACAAGAGGAGAATATACAATCTGCTTTAAAAACTTCTCAAGGTTTAGATAGTTTAACGGCAGACCTTACAAAGAACCAAGCTATTATTTCAAGTATTAGGAGTAATGCAGAAAACCCTATAGCATATGAATTTGAATTTAAAGGTTTTGTAGAGTTAGCTATAGAACAATCAGATTTACACAAACAAATTAATGAATTAGTTGTGAAACAACAAAAAGCATTAGATTCACAAGAAGAGTATAAGTTGAAAATAAAATCTGTAGTAGAAATGGAGGATAGTTTAAAAGAAGTAAAATCTCAAATAGATACTATTAAGAAAGAACAATTAGATTATTTGAATGAATTTAGAAATAAAATTGCAGACCAAATGAACTCTGCTATGGGAAATGGTCAAATGTCTAGGTATAAAGATATGTTACCTGTAGAGATTGCAGTTAAATTCAAAATAGCAGATTTAAAAGGGGATGTAGAGTTAAAGAAGAATTTACAAAAACAATTTAGTGAGCTAATGGGAGATAAAGAGATTTTAGATGTAGCTAAGGCTATGAGGCTTATGGAAGAGCATACTACAAATGCTACTAAACCATTAGGAGAATATGAAAGTAAAATACAAACTTTAACTGAATCTATGAAAGAGTATAATGATAAAGTTCAAGAAGCTTATACTTATATACAAGATTATAATGATGCTATAAATGGAAGTCATCAGGCAGTTGAATTATATGTTAATAATGTAAACTCTCAATTAGCAAAAACAGGAGAATTTTTTGATGTAAATACAAGAAAAGTAATCTCTTGGAGAACTCATACAGAAGATTTTTTTGCTTTAATGGATGCAAATTTTGCTAAAGAATGGAAATTAAATTTAGATAATAGTAAGATTGAAGAAGCTCAAAGTATGGTAGATATTCTTCAAAATAAATTAAATAGTTTAGAAAAAGATATAACCATAGACATACAGATAAGAGAACAAAGAATAAAAGAAACAGTTGATGCACAAAATTATTATAATAGAATTATTGAAAATGAAACAAAAAAACAAAACTACATAAAAAATGCCACTCAATCTATTCCATTTTCTCAATTAGCTAAAGAGTTAAAAATAGATGGGTCTAAGGCTACTTCTGAGGATATGGCAAGATTACAGAATTATGGAAATTTAAGACAAGGGGTTATAAATGCTTATGCTAGTAAGGATGCAGATATAATATATGATATGAATATGGATGATAATATTAAAGAGCGTTCTTTAAAGGCTAGTAATAAAGAAAGAGAAAAAGAATTAGACTTATTAAAACAAATAGCTATACAAGATGGAAGAATAAACTCAAAAGGTTCAGGTGGGGGAGCTAAAAAATCAAAAGGTTCAGGTGGGGGAGCTAAAAAAGAAACAGAATATAAGATGGAATATGTAAAACTTCAAGAAAGAAGTTTAAGTCTTGAACAAACTATAGCTCTAATAAATAAAGAAGGCTTAGAAAGAGAATATCAACAATACTTAAATAAGCAACAATCTCTTAAATTAGAATTAGATACTCTTAAAGCTACTAAAGAGAGATTAACTTTAGAAAGTCAAAAATATATACAAAAAGGTGCAGATGAGAGTGATAAAGCCTTTATGGAAAGAATTAAAGCTAGAATTGAAGAAATTACTGCTATGGGAACTCTTAAAGGCAAAAGTGGACAAGCAATGAAAGAGGAACAACAAGAGTTAGCTAAGTTGTATGATAGTTATATGTCTTATCTAAATAAGTATGACAATTTTGCTATAAACTCTTTAGAAATGCTTAGTAAATCATTAGAAAACATAAAGAATAAACAATATGAAGTAATAGATAGTATTATAGCTTATAAAAAATCTTTATATGATATGAATAAATTATCTGATATGGATTATTTCTCTGCATTAAGTGATAGCATAGATATTTCTAAATTAAAAATAGAAGATGTAAAAACTAGCATTAGAGATTTAAAACTTGAAAATTTAAGTTCTGAAATGAAAAATGCAGTACAAGATTTAATAAACTCTGATGGAATAGACCAACAAGCTCTTACATTGTATGCTAAATTAGATATACAAGATACTCAATCTTTAGAAAAGAGATTAAAAGCTCTACAAGATAAAAAACAAAATGGTTTAGCTTTAACTCAAGAAGAAGAGAAAGAAATGGAAGAGTTAGTATTACAATTAGATATTCAATTAAAACTTAGAGAGAAAATAAAAGAACTTCAAGATAAGAGTTTAGCAAGTGAACAAGCTAAATTAGACTTAATTAAAGCACAAAACAATGTGGCTCAAAAAAGTTTTTCTCAATTAGGTGCATTTCTAAAAGGTAGTGGTACTGGAAAAGTAGGTGCTAGTCTTGGTGGATTATTTGATGCTTTAGGTGGGTATGCAAATTCTATGACTGAACAAGGAAAAGGATTTTTACCTCCTGCATTATTAGAAACTCTAGGTAAATTTGGAAAATTCTTTCAAGGAGTAAATGCAGATGCTCAAACAGGACAAGCCATAGCAGGTGCTTTTGGTTTAGGGGGAGGACAAGCATCTCAATTATTTGGTAGTTTAGGGTCTTTAGGGGCAAATGCTTTAGGTCTTGCAAGTCCTTATGGAATGATGATAAGTACGGGTCTTTCTATGCTTGGTGGTATTATGGATAAAAGAAAACAGAAGAAACAAGCAGAAGCAGATAAAAAGACAGAACTTGCTAAAAAACAATATGATGAAAATACTAAACAATTACAATTAGTATCTAGTAGACTTGAAAGTTTAAATACAAACTTATTGAGTTTAAATCAATCAATGGTAAGTATATTTTCATCTATGCCTACAATAGATAATATTAGTAGAGTGTTAGGTGGAATGAATAAACTCCACGATATAATTAATGTCAATAGAGATTTTGGTAGTGCTAGTTTTATGACTCAAGAAAGTAAAAAGACAGGAAATTGGTTGACTGGAAAGTCTACTGTTACTTGGTTGGAAAACCATCAAATGAATACACAACAACTATTGAAAGAGTATGGGTTTAATGGTGGAATACTAGATATGTCTGTTAAACAATTAGAAAATTTCTCAAAATGGTTAAAATCATATAATAAAGGTATTCAAAATAACTTTAATGAGTATGCTAAAATAGTAGATAATTATGTTACATCTATGATTACTATTAAAGATATGATGGATAAATTCTCTTATAGAGTTACTTTTGAATCATTTAGTGGATTTAGTGTGTCTAAACAAGAAGATTTAGTTAAGAACTTAACACAAATATATAAAGATGCAGGAATAACTATAACAGAGGGTATAACACAACAAATAAGAGAATTAGCAGAACAAATGTCTGTAATGGTAACTATTATGTCTGATGTTAGAAAAGACTTTTTAACTCAATGGAAAGATAGTGGTAAAACGGCAGGAAATTCTTTTGTAACTGCTATGAAACCTTATGTAGAAAGCATTTTAAACAATATGACACAAGTTTATTTTGATACTGTATTTTCAAATTCTGCTCATAGATTAGAATTACAATTTAAACATATAGGAGATTTACTTTTTGATTTAAAGAAAAAAGGTAGAGATTTAACTTGGGAGAAAATCGCTAATGATATGAGAACTCCATTCTCTAATGTAGTAGACTTATTAAGAGAAGCACAAGAAAGAACTGATACTTTTACTACTGCTTTGAGTGGGTTACAAAAAGTAGCCAAAGAAAAAGGAATGTCTATATCTGAGATGTCTACAATAGGTTTATTGTCTAAAACTCAACAATCTATGTTTGAAAACTTTAAGTCTGCAATTCAATCTACAGATGTAAATAGTGCTTTAACAAGTGTAGGTACTCTTGTAGGTAATACTATTGGAGAAGAGATGTCTAAAAGATTGGTAGATAGATTTATGGGTAATAGATTGACTGAGTTATCTGAGGAAATGGATAAAACTTTAAGAGGTAATATGAACTTAAATGATTTATCTAAAATCTCTCAAATGGCTATGTCTACTGGTTTACAACTTGAAACTGAAAGAAGAAAATTAACTGCAATTAGAGATATGTTTAACTTCAATAAAGATATTAATTATCAAAATAATAACAATGAAATTAAATATGAAACAGGTACATCTCAAACAGTAATTAACAATTTCTATATAAGTGGACAAGTAAATGCAGGGGTAGTAATACCACAAAATACTGTAAAAGAGTTCGTTCAAGCTACTACGAATGATTTAATAGATACTCTTAATACAGATAAAGGAATAGATTTAAGAAAATTAATATAAACAATAAAGGTATAAAGTCTTAATTGACTTTATACCTAAATTAATAAGGAGAAAATATGACAGATATAGTAGGTACACCTGAAAACCTAACATCACAAAGTTTATTTATTGAAGAGTATAAATTGACAAAAATACATATTTCTACTACAGAAAACAATAATGGAGTATTAGAAAAAGATGAGAATAATAACAATCTAAATAGTAAATTAAATGTAGGAGATGTAAAAATTGAGAGTGTTATAGGAGTTATTACTGATAATTTACTTCTGTATACATCAGATAAAAATAAATATATGCTTATTAATAGCTCCTCTAATAATACCTCTTATAAAATGGTATGGGATAAGCCTATAATGTATAAAATAGGTGCTAAAACATTATATAATCAAACTCTAAATTCTAATCATACAATTAATATACCTAATACATATTCTTTATTTGCTCTATATATAAATAATAATAGAATACAAGAAAATGAATTTACTATAGTAGGACAAGTCATAACTTTATCTACTAAATTAGTAAAGAAATTAGATTTAGTATATAATACAGTAAATATGGTAGTATATCCAACTAATCAAATAATAACTACTCCAATAGAACTTCATTATTTGAGTGTAAAAGAATTTTTCAATGCTACTACTTTTAGAGATGAAAGTTATTTCAATAATAATAACATTAGAGAACATATCAATTATGAATCTTTTAAATATGATGAAGAGATAACAAATGAAACCTATGGAAATGATAGAAGAAAGAATATATTAAGAACTAATATGATAGCTAAAATAAATATATCTTATTTTGTAGGAGAACACTTTTTAGACTTTGCTAATGATTTATTAGGTAAAACTTTTAGAATTGTAATAAACCACCCAAATACTAATAGTATGGAGATATTTCCTAATTGTGTAGTAACAAGTGGTTATAAAAAAGATTATGCCAAAGAGAAAAATACAGTAGAGGTTGAAATACAAACAGATGGTAGATATGAAATAAAATTTGAAAATCAACCTACATTAGTAAATAGACCTTACAACAGTGGTACATATAATAATGGTATTTATGGTTAAAACTATTTGACAATATACTTCTTTTATGATATAATATTAATAAAAGTTAGTCAACTAACTTTAAAATATATTATAAAAGGAGAGAGGTGTACCGAATACAGAATGAATTTGAAGATGAAAATTAACGACCAAAAAATTTTGGAAGTTAAACATAAGGGCAAGTAGGAAGTATAAATACACAAAAATTATTTTAATAAGGGAGAAAATATGTATGAAATAAAAACATTAAAAGATAATTATGTTTGTTATTGTGAGGGTACACATAATGTAGCTTACACACAAAGAAATTATAAAAAAACAACAACAATAACAGGTAGAATTATTACAGAAAAAGTAGCAAATAGAAAATATATTACAATAACCATAGCTAAAATGCTAGAAAGTCAGTACAATATTTTAGTTGATATATTTAATTATTCTAATGATGAGATTATATTAACTGATTTAAATACCAATGAGATATTTACTGATTTATTTATAGATGGAGAAGAATTAAGATTGAATAAAGGTACTTTATCTGAAACTGAAAATAATGAAATAACTTATTTTAGTGGCGATATAATATTAATGGAAAGGGGATAAATGAATAGAAAACTAGCAGAAAGTAATAATATTACATTAAATAGTCTTATAGCACTTTCAAATATAGATATTAAATTAAAGCCTATAGATACCTATATTCATTCCATAATAGGTTTAGATACCTTAGTATTACCTATAAGACTTGAAGAACCTACAACAAACTATTTAGGAAAGTATTTAGTAGTTGGAGATGAAATAGTTAAAATCAATTCAATAAATAACTCTACACAAGATATTATTAATGGTAAACAAACTAATACTTGTCAAATAAATGTTATTAGACAACAATTTTATACTCAAGCTACTGAAACTCTAATAGATAAACATTGTAGATTAGTAACTATACTTACTTATGATAATCAAGGTTCAAGTATTTTATCATACTCTTTTACAGACAGTGCTACAAATACTAATTCTGATTTATTTTCAGTAGAATTATCTAATGGAAGTTTAATTTTTACAGATAACTTTCAAAGATGGAGTCCACTATCTACTATACAAGAGTATCAAGTTCATAATAAAAAAACTATAGTATATTTTTTTAAAGGACAAAATAATGATATGATTCTAAAAAATTTAGGTATAGTAGAGAAAATAAGTTTTTCAAGTGGTACATCTAGTGAAATCAAAAAAATAACTTTATCTTTAAAAAGTTATTTATATAAATGGTATAATCAAGATGTATCTAGTATACAAGTTTTAAAGAATATTCAACCTAAAGAGTTCTTTAAGACTATTTTTAGTTTAAAAGATAATGAGGTTTATTATGTACAAGGTATAGACCCTACAAAAATAATTACTGTTAATAGAGTAGCTTTGAAATCATTTAAAAAAGTCAGTGAATTATTAAAAGAATATTGTAAACATAGCACTATTAGATTTACTTTTGATAAATTTGAACGAATTAAAATATTTACAGATTATTTTGTAGATAATTTACAATCAAATGACCATTTTAACACAAATATAAGTGATATTATGGTAAATGATGATAACAAATTAATATTTAACACTGTAAAAGGAGATATTTATTCTAATTTACCTTTATATAACTTTGATGATTTAGATAGATGTTATGTAAATTTCAAGAAGAAATTACCTAATGCTTTTATGTCAAATGAGATGTTAGGTTTTAGTGGGCAAACTTATTATCCCTTAGAAATCACTATACCTAATAACGATTTATTTGAAACAAGTGCAATAGGAGATTATGTATTAGCTAAATGTACTTTTGCACCATATACAGAATTTTATGGTAGAGTTATATTAAAAGAAGCACCTAATAAGGTTAAATTAACATTCTTTGCTTGGGATAAAGATTATAGATTATTAGTTCAAGGTAAGGAAAAGTATATAAATAACTTATTGAATACAGTATCTAAGCCTATGGATTTATATTATGTAAGATTTGAATTACCTGATATATTTAGATTTAATAGAAATATTGGAGGACAATCAAGAGAATTTGCTTTAGATTATCCTATCCTACCTAGAGTAAATGGAGAAGCATTATATAAAGAAGATATTGATATTACATTTGGAAGTGCTAGTAATCTAAAAGTAGGTAGTTATAGTGGTACAGTAGAAGATATTAATAAAATATTTGGAGTATGGGATAATCAAAATTTATTATATAATATGGAATATGCACAATCGCATAGTTCTACTACATACCCACCTATATATTTACTATCTAATCATATTAAAGAGAAAAGATTAGATGAGGGTTGGGTAGCAGAATATACCTCTTTTGATAATTCAGATATTCAATTAACTGTAGAAGAGAATGTAAACAGTGATAAAAATATAGATGCTACACTTACTTTAATAAATACTAGAAATGTAACAACATCTCAATTATTAGTTGCTCAAGAGATAGATAGAAAAGGTAATCATTTTTTAAGAGTGGATAATATAGAATTATATCATATAGGAGATGTTTTAATAGTAAATAAACCTACTGATAACCCTACCGAACAAGAGTTAGAGGAGTACAATAATACTTTTAAAGGTATTAGATGGACAATAAAAGGTAAATATTCAGAAACAGTAGGAACAGAAACTCATCACTATATAATGTTAGATAGTCCTTTTGCTAAGAGAAATTATGGTAAAAAGTATAAATTTACTAAATTTCCTAATGAAAGTGTAGTATTTTTACAAGAGTTATATATAAAAGGAAACCCTATTATACAACATAAACAATCTTTTGTAGGTATATCTAGTGCTAGAACCCTATCAGGAGAAAGTTCAAAATCACTTTATGAAGAAAAGAAATATGACTTAGGAAGTCAAGGTTTATTAGAAAAAACTGAATTAGAAAAATTGTTAGGTTACATATTAAATAACTATAATTCTACATCTAATGAAACTACTAAATATAAATTACCTTTAAAAATGTTTAATGCCTTACATATAGAACCTTTAGATATAATAACTATAGATGACCCTTTATTTACCAATATTAATAAAGATACATATAAATGGGTAGTCTTATCTGTAACTATTAATTCTGATAGTAATAATGTAGATTTAGACTGCTTAAATATAAATAAATTGAATACTAAACCTTATTCCTTAGATATTAAGAATGTATTAGAATATAAACCTATAGAGATACCTAGATACTCTAATACAGGGACTGAAAATCTAGGAAATGGACAATCAAATTCAACAAAAGATAATGATGTAGGTCAAATATGGGTAGCCAAAATAGATGAGCAAGAGTTTACTGCCATTGTAGAAAAATATAACAATGGGTATATTTGGTTTAAAGGTTTTGATGGAACAAAACAAGCAGAATATAAGGATAAACTGTTTGGTAAAGGAGTAGAATTTGTAGTAGACATAAATGGAGAGATGATATTAGTAAATTCTGATTTACAATATCGTGCTATGATTAGAAAAAGACAAATGTATGCTACAAACTATAATGAGATTTTAGCAGGACAAAAAGTTAAATTTTTAGCAATTACTATACATACAGATGTAGATGGTACTTTATATGGTAGAAGAATACATATAGGAGATAATAAAAATTACTTCCACTACGATATGGTTAATGGTGCTACTTTTAGAGGTAATTTTGAAGTAGGAGAAGAAAATCAAAATTCTAATAATGCTCTTTATAATGCTTTGCAAAATAATAGAGTATTTAGAGATAGTAGTAAACCTATAAATAGTGCTACAGTAAGACTTAAAAAAGGGGATATATGGTATGATACCTCTGATGGAAATAGACCTTATATTTATGATGGTGCTAATTGGGTAGATAGTAGAGATGGTGGTTTAGAAAATAATATTGAATTTTCTAAAATAATATATGCAGATGAACCTCAAGTCATAGGGGTACAAGAGAATGACTTTTGGGTAGATACAAACGATAATAATAACATATATATAAGAAAGAACAATACTTGGGTATCATTCTATAATGCACCTACTTTTGCTAAAACAGGACAGAAAGTATTTCATCAAACAAATGAACCTGTATCAGATTTTAACTACCAATTAAAAGAAGGAGATATATGGTTTAGTTCTGAAACTGGGTTACTTCGTAAATCTTATAGACATAGTAGATGGGAAGATATTAGAGAACCTTATATTATAGATACTTTTAATGGTAGATACCTATTTATAGGAGAAAATATACCAACTACTTGGAGAAATGATGATATTTATATCAAACACTCTACTAAAGAAGTATACTTAAATGTAGGTGGAAATGCTCAATTAGTATCTAATAATATAGTATCTGTAGGAAGTAATAAGATATATTTTAGTGATAGTTACCCACAAGGTACATTTATAGATAAGGATTTATGGATAGATACAGATAATAATTATACTATATACTTTTATTATAATAATAAATGGAATAGTAGTTTTAATAACATTAATCAGTATGTTCAAGATAGCATTAATCTATCTAAAAGTGTAGTAAAGTATGCTAGTGATACTATAGCCAAAATAGAGAATATAGGAGGAGATAATAAAGTTACTCCTATTGAAAAACAAGCATTAAAGAAAGAATTAGAGATATTGAAAGCAAACCATACAATTTTAAAAAATAAAGCAGATGTTTTAGGTATTAATACTAATCAAATGGAAACCTTTAAAAATAATCTTATAACATATTTAACTCCTTTATTTACTAATATGAGTGTAACATCTAATGTAGTGTCAGATGAGTTGAGAAAAGTATTTGTAGATTATTATGAGAAGTATAATGACATTATGACTGAAATTGTTAAGAAATCATCAGAAAAGGCAAAAGAGGAAGCTATAGCAGATGTAGAATCAAAAATAAATGCTATAAAGAGTTTAGTGGAACAACAAGCAGATGGACAAATAGAGTCTTGGTATCAACCTCAAGACCCTGCTACATCTTGGACAACATCTGAATTAAAAACTAAACATAAAGGGGATTTATGGTACAATACTAATAATGAAACAATGCAAAGATATGATGGTTCTACTTGGCAATTAATTCAAAATACTACAGAAGATGAGGTTGCTAGAAATCTTGCTAGAAGTAAAAGTAAAATTTATACAACAACACCTATTATACCATATAAAAGAGGAGATTTTTGGGTAAACAACTCAGAATTATATATTAGTACAACGGATAGAGATTCAGGTGCATATAACCCGTCAGATTGGGTAAAAGCTACAAAATATACAGATGATACTAAGGCTAATGCAGTAGACACTAGGGTATCACAAGGTAGAATAGTTTTAAATGGAAATACTACTGTTAATGGGGATTTTAGAGTTAGAGGACAAAATGTAGAGATAAATGGTAATACTGCAATTACAGGTACTTTACAAATATTTAATGGTTTAGGTTTAATAGTATATAATGGAACTACAGATGCTACATCGACAAATAAAGTAGTTATAGCACAAGGTAAAATTGAAGTATGGGAGAGAACATAATATGGGTTTATGGTATAGAACAAAAACATTTAAGAAAGTAGATATAATTAAAGTAAGGGTGGAAACACCCTTTAATATTAATACTCAAACTAGGTATAATCATTGGGATGAACCTGAAATGTTTGTTACTTATGCTCATTATAAGGGTAAACTTAGAATAACAGACTCTGTTCTAGGAATACAAGGAAGTTACCCTACTTACACTGTAAAAATAGGTAATACTCAATATGTAGACACTACATCAGAAGCCTATGTATTAATATTTGAAAAAGATACAGGATACTATAATTTTAATTTAGAACCACCTAATTATACTAAAAATTGGCAAAAAATGTATACTTTACATACATTTAGTAATTACACTTTAAATGCTAGTAATGATTTTACATTCATATTACCTAAAAATGCTAGTACAGTTTTAGTATTTCCTACTTTTAAATACTTAAATATACCTCTAGGTTTAATGGGGTATTATTTTCAAGTAACAAAAGTTAATAATAGGTCTTGGAAAGTTCAACCTTATATGAGATACTCTAATAAATGGGATACTTATACTTATACTAACCAAAATAATATATCTTTAACTTTAACTAATAGTAGTAATGTGCTAGTCAATAGTTATTTTGGTGTAGCTTATGAAGATGTACAAGATATGAATATTTCATTAAGTTTAGATGGTGCTAATCATACTGATGTTGTGAATAAAAATACTTTTTTACCTACTGCTCTAGCTAACAAATATGCAGGTGTAACCCCTAGAGAATATCAAATTTATACAAATATGGTACAAAATCCTACATCAAGTCTAAGTATATCATATACTGGAGGTAGTGGTATTTCTGCTAGAAATACTGTAGTAAGAGTTCTTAGAGTAGGAGATACCTATGTTCCTTATACAGATTGTGAATTGGAGGTGTTAGTTTTATGGGTTGGGTAAAAGTATCTAAATGGAGTAAGTATAATATGTATCAACATAATTCTCAAGTAGAAAATTTAAGAATAATACCATCTCAATTCTCTAATGGAGTACCTTTTGAGAATCCTAAAGTTTTTTCTTCAACATCTAATATGGTATTTATAAGAGAAGGTATATTTGATAATAGGGTTATAAAAAATAGTAATGATGATTTTGTTTTAACTAAACTTACAACAGATATGGGTTTTCATAGCCAAATGCTACCTATATTTTATTTAACTTATAATGCTAGGGGAGGTAATGCAAATTATACTGTAAATCTTAATATAGATGCTAGTCAACAAATATATATGCTTAGATTCTATTTTACTCAAAGTATGAGTGTATTTCACACTACTACAACAAGTGCAAATAATAAACCTCCAATAGAGTTAGGTATGCAAGTAAAAGGAAATGGAAATACTTATGTTAATTTAGCTAGTAGAGGACAGTGGGATAGTTTTAATGCAGTTCCATTTTATGCAGGAAGATATGCACAATATGGTTCTGAGGTAGTAACAGAGGTTAGACATAAGATATGGGAATATAAGAATTTGAATGGATTTCCAACACAAACTCTAACTATAGAAGCCTATCCAGTGAGTTTACCTGATAACTTTAGTATAACAGACCAATTCTTTTCCTATATAAGTTGTAGAATAGATATATATACAAAAGGAAATCATTTAGTACCTAGTTCTAATCAAATATTTATATATGAGGATAAATAAAAGAGATATATTATTATATCTCTTTTATTTTATGTAAAAATTTAGTATTGACATATTTTGGTTCTTATGCTATAATTATTTTATACAAATTAAAGGAGATGATAATATGAAATTATTAAATAGAAACAATTTAGAAATAAGAAAAGCATACTTTTTACAAGCATTTAATAGAGATATGGAAGAAATGGCTATAATAAGTTTTGGTGGGTGTAATTTTCATTGTCCATATTGTAAGAGAGATTGTCAGTATATAGATAGTGAAGGAAATGTAATTAAAACTAGAAATGTAAGTATGGCAACTTTGAAAGAAATGATAGATAAAGAATGTAGTAAAAATAGAAGAGTTAGATTAAGTGGTGGCGACCCTAGTGTATACCCTAAAGAAAGTTTAGAAATAGCAAAATATGTAAAAGAAAATTATAATAGTAAAATATCAATAGCACATAATGGAAGTAATTATAACTATGTAAAGTCTATGATAGAATATTTAGATTATATAGCAATGGATTATAAAGCATTTTATGAAGAAAATATAGAAAGAATAACAGGAGTTAATAACCCTAAAATGTATCAAAAAGAAATATTAGCCTTATGTGAAGTAAATAATGTTATAGTAGATGTTAGAACACCAATATTTGCAGATACAACAATAGAGGAATTAAGAGAAATAGCAAAAGAATTAAAGCACTATACTAATGTTTTTTGGACATTAAGGAAATATAATGAAGTGAAAGGTTGTGATTTTAAAGTTCCAACAATGGAGTATGTAACAGAGTTAGCAGAACAATTAAGTAAAGAATTTAATATTAAAATAGGTACAAGAAATTATTGGAAAGGAGGATTTGAAATTTTTTAAAATTATATATTGACATTAATTAAAGGATATGCTATAATAAGTTATATTAAAAAAGGAGGAAATAAAAATGGCAAATAAAAAAGACAGAAAAATATTAAAAGCAATAATAGATAGAATGAATGTTTTAGGTATAGTACATCCCTTTAATGATTATAATAGTTTTCAATTACTACAAAATAAGAAGGACATAAT
>ERZ772909.340-NODE-340-length-30150-cov-7.536501_pt1 | contig 30150 bp, 27 predicted proteins | sample MGYA00511137_ERZ772909 | MGnify/ENA primary metagenome ERZ772909 (study PRJEB29015, sample SAMEA2738095) | human oral metagenome | biome: human oral; feature: human-associated habitat; material: saliva | place: China | collected 2270 ... | reverse complement strand
ATATAGAGAAATTAAGCACGAAATAACAACTATTTTTAATCAATAAAACAATGGAGAAAAAGAAACAAAAGAAGAATTATCATGCTCCCGAATGTAAGGTACATAGTATTCAAGTTGAAAACTTTATCTGCACAAGTGTGACACCAAGTGCTAGTGGGTCAACTAGACCATCATGGGGCAGTGATCAAGACCACCATAGTGGAACAATTCTTATCGGTGGAAGTAGCGTTGCACCAGCTAAGCAAGCACCTTCGTGGGAATGGGATGATGAAAACAATTAACCATTATTTTGTCTCATAGAAGAAGTAATAGAATATTTTTAAGTAGTAATTTAAATATAACAATCGAAATGAAAACAAGATATATTTTTCTTAGGCTATTCAGTATAGCTCTTATAGCAGTGGCACTGGTGTCATGTTCCAATGATATAGAACAAAATACAAGCGGTAAAGTAGATATTAAAAAGACAGCCACATTTAGATTAAACTTTGCTAACTTTAATGAAGAACAAGAAGTAAAAGGGACTCGTGCCAGTAGCACTGGCATTCCTGACAGTATCAAACTTAAACCTATTGAGTTGGCTAATGGCATTTTGGCTTGTCCTACACTAGTAAAGGATAAACAAGAAGAGCGTAAGCCAACCACTCGTTCATTGGGTAATGAAAATTATACAATGTTAGCATACAAAGGAGGAGTACTTGTTGGTGAAATGAGTGGTACAGCAAGTGATGTTGGTGGTACGGCAACATTCACCCCGACAAGTAGCAATCAAAATATTTCCTTGACTCCTGGAACATACGACTTTGTTTGTTACACAACCAACTATGTTACGCGCAGTGGAGATGAGATTACGGTCGAACGAAATTATGCCGACAAAGCTTTAATCGGCAGAGCTGCAGGCGTAACAGTAAGTGGAGTAAAGCAAGAGATTCCTTTCTCAATGAAACATGTTGCTGCTCGTGTACGTATTAAGATTAATGCCTGGAAGTCGTTTGATGCTTCTACAGCTGACTTAAGGGGTATTGCCAACGATCTTCCTCAGAAAACTGTTTATAATGCGTCTACAGGGGTTTATGGCTATACACAGGGCGCTGTGAGTGGATATTACAATCTCCCAGCAAGTACTCCTGGATTGTATCCTTTCCAGGAGAGTGTCAGTGACTATCAGTATTTCATGCCAGGAACAGATCCATCAAAGCTAAAGATAAGAATTTATGGAACATTCTACAAGGCTTCCATGAACGATTATTTTAATGTTAAGCCAGATGCAGCATTTACATTTAAGGAAAACGAAAGTTATACCTTGCGCTTTGACCTATTGTATGATTATCTCTATTTATTTAGTGATGGAACTATCGGACATTTCACAGAAACCACGCAGGGAGGAGGTACCAAGACAGCTATCGGTATTGTGGTAAGTCGGAGTAAAAGGCTGGCGATGGCACTGAATGAGGTGGTGAAACCTAACAGCGGTATGCTTGTTGATTATTCTTTCTGGCATCCTACACCTCCTGCCAATCAAGATGACATTAATAATACAAAATGGAATTTAAATTCTTATGGTTCTTCTGATTGGAATAGTTTCATTAATGATGAAAATGGTTATGCCTATACTTGGTTAGGCAGTGGAAGTAGTGATGGTACTACCATAAAGGCAACTGCCAAAGATCCAGGTACAGGAAAGCCTGTTTTCCCAGCTTTCTACTATGCTGCTCATTATGATGAAGAACTGACCGCACAGGGAATAACCCTCGCACCAAATGTAGGAGCAGGGAAATGGTTCTTGCCTACTTTTGCTCAATTCTATAAAGCATATGTCAATCTTGCTTTTGCAGATAATCTCCCTATGTGGCTGCCTTATGGAACTCCTGGATATGAAGGGACTATTAATAATTATGATAGGAACATGGTTGGTCAAGCTTTTTCTCAAGTAAATGGTTATCCTCTTAACAGTGCCTATATGGTAACAAGTAGTGTTGTTTATGGTCGTTATGGTCTCGCTTTTGTTAAGTTCTATAATACTAACACCTGGATATCAGAAGGCTCTTCGGCTATTAATGGCCCCCGTCCATTTATAACTTACTAATGTCAGTGTTGCTAGGCATTTCTTAAACTCTTTGGGACTTTAAGTTAAAGTCGTCCGATACTTTAAGTTAAAGTCCTCGACAGTTTTAAGTTAAAGTCCTTCAGTACTTTAAGTTAAAGTATGACAGGACGATAACTATAAGATGAAAGTCTTTGATTATAAAGGCTTTAAGGGGATTAGCCGTAAGGCGAAAAAGAAAAGACAATATCGTGTTAATCAACGGGGCGTAATGAATGCGTTGCGCCCCATATTTAAAAAACCTAAAAACTTTAAATTTATGATCTTTTTTAAAGTAAAGGAGAATGTTCTCCGAGTTGGTCCTCGCAAAGGGCAGAAAGCGTATAGCGCAGTGCCCAAAGCTCCCAGTAAGTTTTCCGCTGCATGGCTAGTTGAGCGCATTGTCCGCGAGACTTCATTGAGTGAGGGTGACGTGCGTAATGTGCTTATCACGTTGAAGAACATCACTAAAGAGGTGGTTTCATTGGGTGGTTCGCTAGACCTTGGCGACATCTTCTCGTTCCGCACGGTTATAAACTCGAAGATGGAAACTAATGAAAAGGATGTTTGTGCCGAGTCGTTGAAAAAACCGCATATTGTGGTGGCATGGAAGGAGCCTGTTCGCAAGGCATTGAAGGATATTCAGGTGGATGTGGATAACCCTGTGAGGAGGAAAGGTAAAAAGCCAGAAAGCCCCGACCCTGAACCAAAAGAAGGACCAGCGGTGGGATAAAGCCTCCCCAAGCCCCTCCGAGGGAGGGGATGTGCCTAACGGGGGCTAGTTAGGGCTAGGGAGAGAGTGCCTGACGGAAGCTAGTTAGTAAGCGTTTTATTTGTATGATTTGAAACGATTTGCTAGATGTCTGCTGTTAGGCACTCGTTGTTATTTTGTTTCTAAAGAGATATGTTACATAGGTGTGTATGTTCGTATGTTACTTTGTCTTTAGGACTCTGTTGATGCTGTTCTAAGGGTTTGTTTCCTTGCTTAAAGCAATTATGTTATTGTTATTCCGGCTCTAATTCCAATTAATTCCTTATCTTTGTAGCATAAATCAATATATTACGCAATAACATTCATACATGCTTGTCCGTGTTGATAGAGGGCAGGCAGGAATCTAAACATTAAAAACCTACATGATTAAAAAGAAACTTTTAGTTACGTTTGCAGTAGGGCTATGTGCCTTAACTGCGGCTCATGCGCAGGATAATGAGTTCGATTTAGGTAGTCAGCGTTCGGAGATTCAGTTGGTAAATCCCGTTCCTGGCAATCGGATTGACCATCACGGACTCGTTATTAACCCAACTCCTCGTTCGTTGAAGATGATGAATGGTGAGACAATCGACGTCAGTAATGGTGTTCAACTCATCAATCCTGTTACGAACAAGAAGGTAAAGAGCATTGATTATCAGCCTAACCTCAACTTCATTCCATTGGTTAAGAAGGGGCTACCTCTGCGTATCGAGTTGGTGAAAAATACTGCCCAATTCACAAAGGATATGGCTGGCGTAGCTGTAACTAATGGTGCTTACGTGTTGAAGATAACTAAGAATGGAATCAACATACAGGCTGAGAACGACCTAGGAGTGTTCTATGCAATCCAGACTTTGCGCCAGATGATGGAGAGCCCAGCCGTTGAGATGGGTAAAAAACTCCCTTGTTTAGAGATCAATGATGCACCAGTTTTCCCTTATCGTGGCGTTGTTGAGGGCTTTTATGGTACACCATGGTCACACGCAGTACGCCTTTCATTGATTGACTTCTACGGTAAGTACAAGATGAATACCTATATCTATGGTCCAAAGGACGACCCTTATCACAGCTCACCTAACTGGCGTTTGCCTTATCCCGAACGTGAACAAAAGAACATCAAAGAGCTTGTTGACGCTTGTAAACGGAACCGTGTAGACTTCGTTTGGGCAATTCATCCAGGCAAGGATATCAAGTGGAACGAGGAAGATTATCAGAATCTTGTGCATAAGTTCGACCTTATGTATGCGGATGGTGTGCGTTCGTTCGCTATCTTCTTCGATGATATTGAGGGCGAAGGAACCAATCCTAACAAGCAAGTTGAGCTTTTAAACCGCTTGACTAAAGAGTTTGTAAAGGCGAAGGGCGATGTTTCTCCATTGATTATCTGCCCTACAGACTACTCCAAACTATGGGCAAAGCCAGGTGAGGATGGCCCATTGAGCATTTATGGAAAGACCCTTGATCCATCCGTGAGAGTGTTCTGGACAGGCGATGTAGTCTGCAGTGACGTTACAAAGAGCACCCTTGACTGGGTAAACAGTCGTATCAAACGACCCGCATTCTTCTGGTGGAACTATGCAGTTACCGACTATGTGCGTAACTTAATACTGCAAGGTCCGGTATACGGATTGGACACCTCGCTCACAGCTAATGACATGTGCGGGCTCGTCAGCAACCCAATGGAGCACGGCGAAGCCTCTAAGTTGTCCCTATATAGCGTTGCCGACTACACGTGGAATCCGTCTGCTTATAATGCAATAGATAGCTGGGAACGTGGACTAGAGGTCATGATGCCACGCGCAAAGGCTGCTTATCGCACCTTCGCCATCCATTCTGCCGATACAGAAACAGGCTATCGTCGTGACGAATCATGGGAGACTGAACCCTTCCGATTGGCTGATTACTCCAAAGAAAAGCGTGATAAGCTCTATCAAGAGTTCCAACGTGTGGCAGAGGCACCAGCTACTATCGAAGCAGGATGCACCGATTCGCTATTGCTCAAAGAGCTGAAACCATGGCTTGTAGAGTTTGGTAAGCTCGGAGAAAGGGGCAAGAAGGCTATCGAACTCATGGATATCTATCGTTCTGGTGACGCTGGAAAGTTCTGGAAAGAGTATGTGAATAGTGGTATGACAGCGGCAGATAAGCAGGCATACGAGGCTCATAAGTCGGGAACAATGAAGTTACAACCCTTCTACGAGCACGCTATGTCCGACTTAGGCGATGCTTTTTACGAGCAGCAATCAGGTCAGAAAGCATTTACCTTGCGTGGGATTGGCTCTTACAAAAGCCTTGGTACTACCCAAAGTAAATTGATGTTAGATGGTGACAGCACCACTTTCTACACGTCAGGAGAGAGCCAGAAGGCAGGAGACTGGATGGGTGTCGCCCTCCCAGAACCTATGTCTTTGCGTGAGATACACGTACTTCAAGGTAGAAACTCTAAGGATGATTGCGACTTCTACGACCATGTTGCGTTGGAGTATTCCGTTGATGGCAAGACATGGAAGCCGCTTTTGACCGACTTGCACAACCAGTATGACATCCTGTGGAAGTCTGATAGTCCTATTGAGGCACGCTTTATTCGTTTGCGTCGACTCGATTCTGACCGTAAGAACTGGGCTTCTATTCGTTCGTTTGTAGTCACTCCTGTGGGGGCTGCTGATACAGCAACTGATGCGCTCCAGTTGGCGTTCGATCATCGCCCAGAGACTTCTTTCCATAGCACAGGCAGCCTTTCTTTCGAGGTTCCGAACGGTATTACGGCTTACACCTTCCTACTTTCATTGCCAACGAACGAGCCTGTTTGCTTGCGACAATACGATAAGCGCGGTCGCTTGAAGGCTGAAATAAAGACCAACGAGCCGTTCTTCACCGCTAAAGTTGATAAGAAGGTTACTCGCATGGAATTAGTTGGTAAGGCTGATGTCTACGAGATTATACCTAAGAAATAAGTTCATTCTTTATACGTTTTATCGCCCTTCTGCGGTAAAACTAAAGCCAAAAACAGGGATACACAAGCGTGTATCCCTGTTAGAACAAACTTAGAATAGCATGCTATGACAAAGAAATGTACACAAACAGACCAAGTAATTGATGCGATGAAAAGGCTTGGTGGATGTTCAACTTTGGCTAAACTCTATCAGAGAGTAGATACTTCTAGTTGGAATGCAAAGGATCCGCAAGCTTCTATTCGCCACATTGTTCAGGCATCTTCAATGTTTTTTAAGGTCCAATCAGGTATGTGGGCATTAGAAGAATGTCGTGATAATGTGTTGTTAAAGCTAGATTTAGATAACAAAGGAAACGCAAAATCGGGGACTTTTATGTTAAAGAAATATACACAAGCAGACCAAGTAATTGATACGATGAAAAGGCTTGGCGGATATTCAACTTTAGGTAAACTCTACCAGGAAGTAGATACTTCTCATTGGGCAACAAAGACACCGCAAGAGTCAATTCGTCGTATTGTTCAGGCTTCTTCAGCGTTTTTTAGAGTCCAACCAGGGCTCTGGGCATTAGAAGAATGTCGTGATGATATTTTATCAAGGTTTGATTTAGCGAGCAAGGAAGACTCTAAGGTAGAGCTATTTACGCATGGTTACTTCCAAGGAGTCATAACAGAAATAGGGAAGATGAAGAACTTTTTGACTTATATACCAGCCCAAGACCAGAACCGTAAGTTTCTTAATCAACCTCTGATAAAGGTTTGTGATACCATAAAAATCCCCCCATTCTCTTATACGGAACTTACTGGTCGAGCTCGAACGATTGATGCAATCTGGTTTAATGACCGTAGAATGCCTCATAGTATGTTTGAGGTTGAGCATTCAACTGATATGCAGAACTCATTTATGAAGTTCTGTGATCTACAAGACTTCAACACACGCTTCATCATAGTTGCACCTCAAAACAGACACTCACAATTTGATAAAGTGAAAGAGAGAACGGCTTTTAGAGATATAAGAGATCGTGTATTCTTTCATTCTTATGAAGCAATTGCGAATGAATATAACTCTCTTTGTTTGCAAGAATCCCGTAAAGGATGGATTTAAAGATACTTGTTTAAGCTGTAAGTGATCATTTTTGATCACAAAACTTAAACTATGATCTAATGCCTGTTAAGTGTTTCCTTTTATGGAACTTTGCACTCAGAATGATGTGCGAAGTTGAATTACAGGATAAGTTAAAAGGTGTATTAGTAATGGAGAAAGACAACTTTCTCCTTGCTCATGGGGATTGTTTCAAGCTGCTTAAAGCGTTTGATTTTAAGTTTGATATGGTCTTTGCCGATCCTCCTTACTTCTTATCTGGCGGTGGAATAAGCTGTCAGAGTGGTAAAGTTGTTTGTGTTGACAAAGGCAAATGGGATAAACCTATGTCGCAAGAAGGTATGGATTCCTTCAATCTAGGTTGGTTATCTGCATGCCGTGAACACATGAAAGACAATGCAACTATATGGATAACTGGGACACACCATAACATCTTTAGCGTCCAACAACAGCTGTTGAAGTTGAGCTTTAAGATACTTAATGTCATCACATGGGCTAAGACTAATCCTCCTCCTAACATCTCTTGCCGTTACTTTACATATAGTACTGAGTTCATAATATGGGCTCGTAAGTCTCCCAAAGTGGCTCATTTCTTTAATTACAAACTGATGAAAGAACTCAACGAAGATAAGCAGATGACAGATGTTTGGCGGTTGCCTGCTATCGGGAAGTGGGAGAAGTCATGCGGAAAACACCCTACACAGAAACCTTTATCAGTGTTAGCTCGATTGATACAAGCCAGCACAGAGCCTGGTGCATGGGTGTTAGATCCCTTTAGTGGTAGTGCTACAACGGGTATAGCTGCTAACTTACTCGGCAGGCGTTACTTAGGTCTTGAGATAGAGGAAGAGTTTCTTTCTATGAGTAAGAATAGGCGAGTTGAGTTGGAACAGGCTACGATTCGTAATGAATATATTGAAAGGTTGGTTAAACTAAAGTGTGTTCTTCCGCCCAAGAAAGAAATGTTAGTTAAAGAGTCTGCACCTGTTTATAATGTTCCATGGCTATGAACTAATATTAAGAAAAAGCTCTTCTCTCTATGAGTTCAGCACATTCCAGATTATTACAAAAGGCTTGTAATGGTTCTCCAAGTGCTTTGTAATAGTTCTCCAAAGCACTTGTAATAATCTGGAATGATGTTTTCTGTTATTTTAAAAACGTTCTTTGTCCAAAGAAAAGACGAGAGAGTCCAATCTTATCCATCACCCATGTGATGGCAAAAGAGCCCGTTATGGCAAAGAGAACGCTTATGAGAAGGAACAACATGCCCGTTGGTTCTATCTTAATCAGTAGGTTTTGATAGTACTTGGCAAGCATGGTGAAAATGGGAGAAAATAGCAATAAGGGGAAGGTGTTGCGCCCAACAAAGAGCATGATACGGCGTAATTGTGTTGGAATTCGTAGGCGATAGAGCCACAATAACGTACTGATTACGAGGTAGACGATGCACACACCGCCGTATGAAGCACGATTATAATTGTTGACATCGAGGCTAATTATGATCAAGAGAATGAGGATCCACCATTGAGTAGGGAAACTTTTGCGGAAGTCTCCAACCCCTTTTCGAATGATGACACCGCCAAGGAAGTAGGCTGCATTAGCCACTGAAAGGAGTTGACAACCATGGGATAGGAGCCAAAGAAACAAGGTTAGGAGGATAGTTCGACCTATCCAGAGCTGTTGAGGCTGACTAAGTGTGTTGATGAAGTTTGCTATCTTGCCCTTTTTAGAGCCTTCTCTCGGCTTTAAATCCACATTGGTTGTATCTGTACCACTTGTCTTGATAACTCGTCCTGACGGCGTTTTAAATGCCAAATAATAGGACAATCCACATAGAATTAACGTGTGTAAGTACCAATAAGGACCTATTGGATGTAGGAAGATATGGTCTAAGAGGATAGCAGGCGTTAGATGATTGATGTGTTCCCGAATGGGTAAGAGTGCCGCCATTAACGTGTAACTCGATTCCATGATGGCGTAAGGAATGAATATCCAAAGAAGCGTTTTGCCCAAAGCCGACCATGATTTGCGCACGTTAAAGAGGTAACCAGAGACTAAGAGAAAGCCCGGCATGTGAAAAGTATATACATATTGCTTGGCAACGGGATAGGTGTTACCGATGTAAACAAGGTGAAATGCAATCATTAAAGTTATGAAAACGCATTTGAGGAAGTCGAGTTCTTCCACCCTGGGCTTGGCTTTGTGTAATTGAATTATCATTTGCGCAAAGTTATGAAAAAGGTTGAGAATGACAAAGAAGAGCGTCGGTTTTCCTGTAAGAGTGGGTTTTCTTGTGGTTTTATACGATACGAAGAGAAGGGCAGTTGTTGCTTTGTTTGAGGTTAGATAAAAGGAAAGTGGATGTGTCGAAACCCTTGTTTTGACGCATCCACCTAATTTGTTTGTATGTGTTCAATAGACTTTATCGCCTATAGAAACGCATGAAATTTACTTTACTTGATATGCTCTTCCGAGTGAAGCATGTGCTCTGGAGAGAGAATCGCATCTAACTTCTCCTTAGAAAGAATATTGTGTTTGAGGACAAGATCATAAACAGACCCACCTGTTTCGAGGGCTTCCTTGGCAATCTTTGTGCTGTTCTTGTAACCGATGTAAGGGTTCAGAGCGGTTACAATACCTATAGAATGCTTCACCATCTCTAGGCATCTTTCCTTGTTCACTGTTATGCCATCGATACACTTCTCACGTAGTGTGTCCATCGCATTAGGCAACCATGTAAGGTCTTCAATGAGGCATTCTGTGATGATAGGTTCCATGACGTTCAACTGGAGCTGACCTGCTTCTGCTGCAATCATAATGGTTGTGTCGTTGCCAATCACCTTGAAGCAAGTCTGGTTAGTGACCTCTGGAATGACTGGATTCACCTTTCCTGGCATGATACTTGAGCCTGGAGCCATAGGTGGGAGATTGATCTCGTTCAATCCACAACGTGGACCAGAAGCAAGCAAGCGGAGGTCGTTGCAGATCTTAGATAACTTAACAGCTAGACGCTTCAAAGCGCTTGAGTAACTAACATAAGCACCAGTGTCTGGGGTTGCTTCTACCAAGTCTGAGCCTGCAACAAACTGATACCCGGTTAGCTCTGAGAGCTTTTCTGCGCAGATCTTAGGGAATCCTGGGGCAGCGTTCAAGCCTGTTCCAATGGCAGTACCACCCATGTTGATCTCATGTAAAAGGGCTGCATTGCGGTTGAGATTAGCGACTTCCTCCTCTAGAGTGTTTGCGAAGGCGTTGAACTCCTGACCGCTAGTCATAGGCACAGCGTCCTGTAGTTGGGTGCGACCCATCTTGATGATGTTCTTAAACTCATTGCCTTTTTTGCGGAAGGCATTGATTAAGTGGTTCAGAGACTCAATCAGTTTGCTATTGAGAAGGATGAGAGTTAGACGAATGGTAGTAGGATAGACGTCATTAGTTGATTGCCCACAATTAGCATGATCATTCGGTGCGCAGTATTGGAACTCGCCCTTCTTATGACCCATAACTTCGCATGCGCGGTTCGCAATCACTTCATTGGCATTCATGTTAACAGACGTTCCTGCACCACCTTGTACCATATCGGTAACGAAGTTCTCATGCAACTTTCCACCAATAATCTCTCGACATGCTTGAGCCATCGCATCAGCTACTTCGTTGCTAATCTCACCTAATTGTCGGTTCGTCTCAAGGGCTGCTAGTTTCACATAAGCTATTGCTGTGACATAGTCAGGATAGTCACACATGCGCTTACGTGATATGTGATAGTTATTGATGGCACGCTGTGTTTGTACACCATAATACGCCTCTTCTGGTATTTGAAGTTCACCTAGAAGGTCACTCTCTATACGAAATTTCTTTTCTTCCATTGCTTAATTAATATTTTGTTTAATATTATTTAGTATGCTTTGATACGATACATTAGTATGCTTTAATGCGATACATGAAACCGAGTTCAATGCGGTTTGTATTGTAGTTACTCAATCCGCTAAGAGCTGTGTAATGCACCTTTTTACCTATGTAAGCCAGGAATATGCGTAAGTCTTGGCTCTTTACAGGATAGTATTCAAGGCTCCCAATATAGCCATAACTCTTGCGGTAATCTTTGAGTGAGGTGATATCTTTAGCACTGGCGGTCTCATACATACCCTTTAACATTAGGTTCCATTGTGGTGCGAATTGCCAGTTTAACTTTGTGATAAACGAGTTATAATGTACACCAGCAGCCCATACGTTATCGTTATAGAGGGTTGGATTAGTTGATTGCATGTCTCTAGAGACTATGCCCAAGCGGTCAACACTATCAAAGGAACCGATATAATCGAAGTACCATTGTAGGTTATCTAGGTTTAACTTCTGCCCTAGGAAGAGCATACGACTATACTTATGACGTGCCTCACTCTGTATTCCCCATGCCCAGCGAGTCTGTAGCTTGTTGCCAAGGAAGCTCCCGTTCCAATTGACAATATAGGTCAGTGGGTTGCGGGCGGGCTTTAGCTGGTTAAGTGTAAGTCCATTACCATCTTCATACATGGCGTTCTGACCATACACTTCAGCAAACTTCTCGTTATGAGCATTGGATATTTCAACAGCAATCTCTTGCGTTGGTACTGGGTTATAAGTCACTGTCACGCCTGCAACGAAGTTGTCCATGTTGTTAAGCATATCAGAGTATTGATAGATGAACATGGGGTTCTCATCAAATTCAAAGCCTCCCCAAATCTGACACATCTTACCTGCTTCAACCTTCCAAGCGTCTGAGAACTTATAACCAACCATCATGATGTCGGTTGCCTTAGCAAAGTTATCTTCGCTTTTAGCGTCATTTGCCTTGTTTAAACGGTGTCTGAAACGATAGTAGAGTTTGTCAGTAAGGTTGCCTTTCACCTCTATTCTTAGTTGCTTGTTAGCAAAGCGTGAACTCCAGTCTTTGCTTGCGTCTTGTTCTACTTGCGCACTTGCAGCATAATTGAAGTACACATTAAACATGTCATTGTGCTTCTTTAGCTTTGCAATCTCTTCTGATAAAGACTTGAATTGTCCATCGCTTGCACCATATCCATGGTTGTCCTGCGCTGTAGCTGTTAGCGACAAAGCTAGTAGACAGGCACATAATAGATTCCTTTTCATGCTTTTCAATCTGATTGATAATTGTTTTATATAATAAGTATTAGGGCGCTTATTGATAAGTGATAATAGGTAGAAAGCAAAGTCTCGGAGCTTTTTCATTTGTGTTTTTGAGCCTTCTTGGTTCTTAAAATGAAGTCATTTTTATCAGAGAAGTTGCTCTCTACCCCTTATTAATACTCCTATCTAGTATTCATTGAAGTACTGCTGAATCTTCTGCCAATCCTTTGTTTTAGTCAAGGCAAGCATTAGTAGTATTCGAGCCTTTTGTGGATTGAGGTTTAAAGAGGCTACAAAATGATATTTAGCATCGTCTACCTCGCCGTTCAAATTGGTTGGTCCGAATGCAACTCGGCTTGAGCGAACAATCTGGATACCGCTGTTTTGTGCCTTTACAGCTGCTTCGAATACATCTTTATAGAAGTTTCCATCACCTACACCAGCAACTACAATACCATTATACTTGGCATTTACGAATGCTTCAAAGGGTAGTGCTGATGCGTTAGCATACCCATATACGATGCCAACTTTGGGTAGTGAGGTTAGAGAAGACACGTCGAACTCTGATGAAAGACCCTGTTTTGCAACTGGTTTATGCAAGAAGTAGGGTTTACCATTGTACACATAACCCATCTCACCATACAATCCTCCCTTGAAAGTAGACACATCTGTGGTGTGAGTCTTTATGAGTGCTTTAGCTTCAAAGAGCTCATTATTCATACAAGCCATCACTCCATGACCCTTAGATGATGGGTCTACGAGAGTGCAGACACCATTATATAGATTGGCAGGACCATCTGCGCTGATAGCAGTTGATGGTCTCATTGACCCAACAAGCACTACTGGTTTATCTGAATGAACGGTCAATGAGAGGAAGTAAGCCGTTTCCTCCATCGTATCTGTTCCATGCGTCACCAATACACCATCATATCCTTCTTTATTCAAGAGGTCATTAATGCGTTTAGCTAACTTTAGCCAAACCTCATCATTCATATCTTGACTACCGATGTTAACAAGTTGCTCACCTGAAATATCTGCTATTTCTTTCACTTGTGGTACTGCATCTATCAAAGTCTGAACGCCTACTTGTCCTGCTCCATACGCAGAGCTAGTAGCCGATGCAGATACACCTGCGATGGTTCCACCTGTTGCAATAATGCGAATCTTTGGCTTCTGTGCCATGACGACAGTGCTTATGATTAATGCAATCACTGTCATGAATGTAATCTTGAAGATTCTCATAAGAATTTTATTTATTAGTTAAACGTTATCGAGTTAACCGATAGTTGGGGGATTCCTCCCTCTCTTTTCTGTTCTAGTAAGCCCTATTTTTTACAAGAACTGAATAACGAGTACACCCAAGAGGATGGACACTATTGTTGTTATAAAGCCTGGTAATTGGAAACTATGATTGATGACATACTTGCCAATATGCGTTGTTCCAGTTCTATCAAAGTCGATTGCTGCAACCTCTGTTGGGTAGTTTGGCAAGAAGAAATAACCATTGCAAGCAGGGAACATTGCTATCAATAAGAGGGGATTTACGCCTAGAACAATACCCACAGGATAGAGTGTTGTGACTGTTGCTGCTTGTGAGAATAACATGATACTAAGCACGAAGAGTGCAACAGCAAATAGGATAGGAGCAGAAGTGATCATACTTGACAATGCTGCATTCAATACCTTTTCGTTCCCCATGTAGAATGTGTTTCCCATCCAAGCAATACCAAAGATAGCTACAACTGCATTCATTCCAGCCTTAAAGATGTTGCCATTTACAGCATTAGCTACCTTTGCTTTACCAACGAAAAGGATTAAGGCTGCATCTGACATCATTATCATTTCAATGGTTTGACTCATAGAGACTCCTTCTGGACGAAGGCTCGGAACAAAGCCAAACACTACAACTAAAGCAACTCCAAAGAGGAATGCGAAGACGGAACGTTTTGCCTCGGAACCACACTCTAAAGTAGACTCTTGAACGTTCTTAGCGTCTTCTTCTGGGTTGATAAGTCCGTTTGCTATACGTCTCTTATACTCTGGATCGTCTACTAACTCTTTACCTACATGGTTCTGAACAAAGGCTGCCACAATGATAGATATTAGAGCCGTTGGAATACAAATTATTAATACTGTCCCTAATTCAATGCCCTTTGCTCCGAGTAAATCTTGGCTTATTAATGCTGCTGTTGCTGCACTAACAGGGCTACAAGTAATACCCAAAGAGGCTGCAATAACGCTCAGACTCAAGGGGCGTTCGGGCCTTATTTTATTTGCCTGAGCAATCTCTGAGATAATAGGTAAGAGTGAATAAGAAGTGTGAGCAGTTCCTGCTACGACACAGAAGAGCCAACAGGTGATAGGACCAAAGTATGTGATATGTGTTGGATGCTTATGTAGAAATTTAGCAGCAACGCCCACTAAGTACTCCAAACCACCAGATGCCTGCAGTGCAGCAGCAGCCGTAATCACTGATACGATAATCATCATTACATCAATAGGAGCATTTCCTGGGGCCAGTCCGAAGCCGTAAACCAAGATGAAAACACCTATCATACCATAAATACCGAGGCCAATACCTCCCACACGAGCACCTATGAAAATAAGTGCCAAAATAATAAGTAGTTGTATAATTACTATTGTTGTAACCATTTAGTAATGTTTATATTCTGTGAAGTGAGTTGTTTTTACAAAAGTAGGAAATTTATTAATACAAGTACTGGAGATGGCTAATAAAGATAAAGTGTTTAACAATCTTTAGTATCAGAAAGTAATCATCAAGATCATAGATAAGTGTTATTTGTGGATTAGAAGTGACATTCTGACAATTATTCTAAAAGTTTTCTCGTGTCAAGAACATATACATTAGGAATACAGGTAAAGGTTCTTCTATTGCTTAACTCATACTCTTTACATTACAGTTAGTCAAATGACAGAATAGAAACGAAGTATCATTAACTGCTAACCGATGGCATGTTCACCCTTTAAGAAAATGATAAAAATAATATTAAAAACCTATTCGTCTTCAGAAATAAATGCTACTTTTGCCTATAATATGAGATTAATAAGAAAACTTTTCACGCTTTTGTCGCTGTTTGCCTTTGCTTCGGCTGCAATGGCACAAGACCATATTAACCCTGAAGATCGTGTTGTTGACATGAACTCTCCGACGTTTGTTCCGATGGTACACATCGGTAAAGCGAAGGTAGGAAGCGATAGTATTCAATACGTAAGGACAAGTAATGTTTATGTATTTCCGCCTATGGAGTTCAAAGATAAGGCTCAGGAAACGGCATATTATCGCTTGGTTTATAACATCAAGAAGGTTCTTCCTATTGCTAAAGAGTGTCATCAAATTATTCTCGAGACGGGTGCTTACCTCGAAACTATCCCTACAAAGAAGGAGAGAGATGCGCACATGAAGCGTGTGGAAAAGGAGATTTGGAACACATATAAGCCTCGCATGAAGAAGTTAACATTCACTCAAGGCAAGTTACTCATCAAACTCATTGACCGCGAATGTAACTCTACTTCCTACGAACTAGTGCAAGCTTTCCTTGGTCCTGTTCGTGCTGGTTTCTATCAAGCGTTCGCTTGGGCGTTTGGAAGTAGCCTAAAGAAGCGTTACGATCCACAAGGAGCTGATCGCCTTGTAGAGCGTATTGTACTGCAAGTTGAGGCTGGTCAATTATAGTGGCAAGCCTTAACTATTCCCCTGAATACACTTAGCTATACAGCAGAAGAGACTTATTAAATTTGAAAAATAGATTATTTTATTTTCGTTTTTAATCTATTAAGCTATCATTTTTAGTCTATTTTTATATCTGATGAACGCTTTTTTCTGCTTTACATCAGGTTCTTTTCCTTTGTAAGGGGAAGTTTCCTAGAGGATAGAAGAGGGTAGGGAGGGTTGTGCGAAGCATGATTTTGTGTCATGAAAAGTAGTCTTCTATCTTCTTGAGAACGCCTTTCGCTAGGATAGAAGACCTCTGAAACTAAAGAAGGCTAACGTCTTTGAGATTACTCAAAGAGCTAGCCTTATATGGAAAAAACTTCTTTCTCTTATTTAGTATATAGAACTTGAATGATGGTCTGACCCACTGCCTGCAGTGTATTCTTATCAATGTGTTCCATCGTATCATTGATGGTGTGCCACGTAGGACCAAAGCTGCTCTGTGCGCAATCAGGGTAGTATGGGATAATATCTATCGTTGGTATGCCTGCATTCTGGTTCACTGGGATATGGTCATCAGTAATCATTCCACCCGGAGAATCAGGGAAGTAAGAGCCAAAACCAGCCGACTTTGCTGCTGCCCACACCTTCTCAACAATGTTATTAGCGTATTGCTGCGACATTCCTTCACGATAGAACTGCGCGCCTTCACCGCCTACCATGTCCAAGAGAATGCCATATTCGGGCTTAATCTTGCTTGGGAAGTGCAGAGAATAGTACTGCGCACCGAGTGCCCAGCTGTCTCCTGTGTCCTTGTAGTTGGTTTCCCACTGCGGAACTCCCCAATCCTCGGCATCGAAACAGACGAAGTCTACACCTATAGTAAACTTCTTATCTGCCTGTAACTGGCGTGCAATCTCAAGCATAACAGCAACTCCACTAGCGCCATCGTTGGCTGCCATGACTGGTTTACGGTGGTTGGTAGAGTCTGGGTCATTGTCTGCCCAAGGTCTACTATCCCAGTGTGCGCAGAGAAGAACACGTTTCTTTGCCTGTGGGTTGAGCCTGGCAATGATGTTAGTAGACTTTAGAACTGTTCCGTCATAGCCCTTTAAGTCTGCCTTTTGTTCCTCAACTTCACATCCAAAACGCTTGAATTGCTCCACAATCCACTTGCCGCATTGCTCATGGGCAGTAGAGTTCATGGTGCGAGGACCGAACTCGCATTGCGCAGCAGTGTATGCGTAAGCAGAGTCGGAATTGAACTTTGGACCAATAGGATGCGCTGTTGTAGCAGTATCAGCATCCGATGTCGCATTGTTATTACTTGCTTTTCCTTTGCATCCATAGGCTACGCTCGTCAGAGTGAGGGCTAGGATGCACCCTAAAAGAATCCTTATTTTTGTTTTCATCATTGTTTATTGTAATCAAAAACACTATCTTACACTCTGCACACGAGCCATGACACGCAGCCAGTTACCACCCCATATCTTCTCAATATCACGTTCGCTATACTTTCGACGCAATAGTTGTAAGGTGAAGTTAATCATCTCGCTGGCATCAGCTAAGCCCCTTATCGTACCATCACCATCGAAGTCGGTGCCTATTCCTACATGGTCGATTCCCATGATATCAATGGCATGTTCGAGGTGAGCAATAGCGTCCATGATGGTTGCCTCACCGTCCTTCTTGAGGAATCCATGATACATAGTTATATGTGCAACACCGCCCTTCTTTGCCAGAGCACGCATCTGATCGTCAGTGAGGTTACGGGGAACGTCGCATAGAGCCTTACTATTGGAATGACTGCAAACTATCGGTTGGGAACTGATGTCAAGAGCGTCATAAAAGCTCTTCTCACCCCCATGACTCAAGTCGACCATGATACCATTTCGATTCATCTCTCTTATGACTTCCTCACCAAACTTACTAACTCCTCCATGCGTGTTACAGCCTCGTGCCGAGTCACAAATGTCGTTATCTCCGTTGTGACAAAGCGTGATGTAAACCACACCTCGTTGTGCGAAGTGCTTGATGTTCTCAATCTTATGCTCCAAAGCTAAGCCGTTCTCTATGGCAAACATAATACTCTTGCGCCCCTTGCGCTTGTCTTCGTAGAGGTCGGAAGGAGTGCGAGCTATACTGATGTAACGCTGGTTCTGCTTCACAATCTCCTCTATCTTGTCGAAGATGAGATCGGCATATACCGCAGGAGAAAGATGGTCGAGAGCCTTAGAGAGAGTAGGGTTGTAATGCTTCAATCCAGCGACATCAATCTTAGAAGAGAAGCTCTCTCCAATCTTTGGTTGTGGGAGATAAGCAGCCATCGTTACGGCATCTTGATGTCCTTCCGTCATCTTATGAAGATCGTAGAGAATACGTGGGTCGCGTTGGTCAAAGCGCACTCCTTGAGGGAAGAACATCGGTGTATCGCAGTGCGTATCGAGGGTTAGAACACGCTTATGAAGCTGCTTGGCGATATAGAAGTTGTTAGCTTGTGTGACCAACCAAAGGAATAGTTTGCCTCCATCCTCACCCAAACACTCAGGGTGCCACTGCACTCCCATGATGGGTTTAAACTCTGTGCTCTCCATTGCCTCGATAACTCCATCAGATGCAACAGCCGTTACTCGAAAGCGTTTACCGGGTGTTTTGACAGCTTGATGATGGAAGGAATTGACGTAGATGCGCTCTTCCTTGTAGAGAGCATAGAGTATTGATGACTTGTTTAGCGTAACGCTATGCGTCCTCTCACTGCGTTCTGCGTCTTGAGAATGCTTGATGGTTGCAGCATGGAAGGTTGTGATGGTCTTATCCTTAGCTAATTTCTTCTCAACAGTAGCATCTGTTCTGATATAATCCTCATAGATATCCTGTTGTACAGAACCACCCAAGGCTGCAGCAAGCGTTTGTATTCCTCGACAGATACCCAGCATAGGTATCTGGCGATTGAAGGCTAATCTGGTAAGCATGAGTTCGGCTTGATCACGCTCAGCGTTGATACCATGGAGATGAGTAGAGGGCTCTTCGCCTACCCAAAGTGGGTTAATATCAGCACCACCAGTCAATAGTAGTCCATCAAGATGGTCTAGTGTGTTGACAAGGACATCCTTATCAGCAACTGGCGGGATGAGTATTGGAATGCCACCAGCGGTTACTACTTGTTTATAATAGACGTCTCTTAATGTGGCATCACGCTCTGTAAAGTTGGTCGTGATACCTATTATCGGCAGACGCTTTGCCTCGGGGTAAGTCGCATACACCTTGTCAAGATGCGACTGAAGGTCGTATTTCATCTTTCCGCTCTATGTTCTATAATTCGTTATATCGTTGTTATCAAGTCTAAAGCAGGCTTATAGTTCTTCTGTAATTGGTATTTCACGCTTGATACTCTGCTCTAATGAGATGAGAGTCTCCGTTGAAACAACCCCTGGAATGCCCTGTAATTGGTTGTTAAGGAGGTCCATCAATTGCTCATTATCACGTGCATATAGCTTTAAAAGGATGGTATATGGACCAGTTGTGAAGTGACATTCCACCACCTCGGGGATGGCACTAAGACGCTCAACTACCTTTTTATACATAGAACCACGTTCTAGGTTGAGGCCGATGTAAGTACAAGTTGTATAGCCCAAGCTCTTTGGGTTGACATCAAAACCACTCCCCGTGATAGCTCCATTCTCGATGAGGTGTTGTACACGTTGATGTATTGCAGCGCGCGAAACACCGCATTGTGCGGCTACATCTTTGAATGGCATACGTGCATTCTGCGATAGAATGCTTAAGATCTTCTTGTCTAATCGATCTACTTTCTCCATCTCTTTCTATTGATATACTTGATTTGTTATGTTGTTGAAAACGCTTATTTGAAGTAGAGCAAAAGTAGATAATAATTATTGAATAAGCAACAAAATGACAAACAAAATGCACCTCCTGGGTGCATTTTGTCTATATAGAAGCTAATAGTAAGGTATTTCTTCGCCCATTAGCTTACGTTTCTTAATATCGAGGAAAGAGCCTCTAGACTTTATTTATCAGCCTTTGAAGATGCTTGCTTTGCGCTCTTTGGCTGAGATTTCTTCGCTGTCTTGCTATCCTTCTTAGCCTCGGTTTCCTTAGAGGGAGTCGGCTGTGAAGATTTTACCACATGCACTCCATCAATGTCTTTAAGCTCCAATGTGAAGATAAGAGTTGAATAAGGAGCGATGTCGCGACCTGCTCCACGCTCACCATAAGCCAAGTTGTAAGGGATAAAGATCTCCCACTTAGAACCTACCGGCATAAGTTGTAAAGCCTCTGTCCAGCCCTTGATGAGTCCACCAACGTTGAAGGTGTCGAACTCGCTACCATGTCTTGCGGTTGAATCGAATACCTTTCCATCAATAGTCTTGCCTTCATAGATCACCTGAACATCGTCAGTAGCCTTTGGAATGGCACCTGTACCCTTCTTAATAATGCGATATTGCAAGCCACTGGGGAGCGTTACGACCCCTTCTTTAGCCTTATTTTCTGCCATGAAAGCCTCGTTCTTTGCTTTATTCTCAGCCTCTCTTTGCTGTCTGATAGCTATCTCTTGTTCCTTAAAGAACTTTGCTGCGGTTGCAGGAGACATCGTTGTTGAGTCCTTGGACATAGCTGCTACGATTCCACTATATAGTATCTCTGTGTTAACTGGGCTCTTTGACTCTTCGAATTGACTAACCATATTCGGGAGCAAACGGCTTTCTATCTGGCGACTAACGGCTATTCCTACTCCATAAGCAGCGAAGTTCGCATCCTTGCGTTTGCTGATTCCTTCCTTCAAGCCCCTGATGAAGTCGGGCATTAACTCCTTTGTTATACCGAATTGTTGCTCAAGATAGGCGTCTAAGCCGTTTGACATGGTCATACCTGTTGCGTAACTCAATGAATCGGCAGCACTCTTCAATACGATAGGTGCCGTCTTGCAAGCCTCTGAACACTCTGTTGTAGCTTTGTTCTTCTTATCTTTTTTCTTACTCTGAGCGCTTGCTGTGTTAAAAGCTGAGCCTGCCGCAATAAGCAGAGCCAGCATGATTACTTTCTTCATAACCAATATTTGTTTAATTAAAGATGTTTCCCTCTCCAATAGACGTTGCTTGATTGGACTCGTGTGTCCAACTGATTATACACGTCTGTATAACTGATTATACACGTCTGTATAATTGATTATACTAGTGTGTATAATTCCCTATTCTATAAGAGATGATTGTTTACTTAAAAGGAGATGATTCAAAGAAGGTCAGGTTATGCACCTGACCCTCCTTATTTATTATCTTAAGATGTCTTGGAATTACTTTACTGGCTTACCGCTAACCTGCTCTGGCATACCAGCAGGCATACCTGGCTGACCTTGTGGAGCCTTCTCAATGCCCAACAACTCAACCGTGAACACAAGTGTTGAGAATGGCTTGATGTCTGGGCTAGGCTGTTGTGCACCATAAGCAGCACTGTAAGGAATTGTAATCTCCCACTTAGAACCAACTGGCATAGTGGTCAATGCAGCTGTAAAACCAGGTATTACACCACCTACAGGCATAGTTGCATCATTGCGTTGATCAAATACCTTGCCCTCAATAGTCTTACCAACATAGTTGATTTTCACTACATCAGAAGCCTTTGGAACTGCGCCATTTCCCGCCTTAAGTTCTTTAATCTGTACACCCTGCGCAATGGTCTTTACGCCTGGTTTCTTTGCATTAGCAGCCATGTAAGCATCGCTCTTCTTCTTGTTAGGACCGTATGTCTTCTCAGCATTCTTCATCTGAATTGCCTTTGAAGTAGTCTGCTCTATGTTACGAGCTTGCTCAACAGTCATCTTCTGATTCTTGCCCTTTGCACTTGCAGCAAAGCCTGCCAAGAAGTTCTTCAGAGAGATAGTCTTGGTTGAATCATCACCAAAGATCTGGCGGTTAATCTGCTGTTTAATGACCATATTCATCTGCTGTCCAACACCGATACCAGCGTTATAAGCAGCCTTCTTCTTGTCATCTGCACCCTGAACACCATCGTTCATACCCTTGATGAACTCGTCGATGTAAGCGGTATCAATCTGCATCTGCTGTAGATACTGTTTAACACTTTGACCCTGATCTACGCCGAATGCGTAGCTTAAAGAGTCTACATCAGACTTCAAATCCTCCTTAGGAGCAGAATTGCCACAGGCTGTGAAGCCTACAGCTACCATAGCCATTGCGGCTAAAAGATAAACTTTCTTCATTTATTTAATTGTTTAGTTTTTAGGCATTAATACATGTCCAGTAGGGCTATCATAAGTTATCAAGACTGCTTATAGCGCCCTACTAGATATTAATTTATAATACTTTGAGTAATTCAACATCGAATACAAGTGCTGCAAATGGTGGTATCTGTGCACCTGCGCCACGCTCTCCATAAGCGAGATTGTAAGGTATGAAGAAGCGATACTTAGCCCCTTCCGACATCAACTGTACGCCTTCTGTCCATCCAGCGATGACTTGGTTGAGTCCAAAAGTGGCTGGTTCGTTACGTTGATAGGAGCTATCAAAGATCGTCCCATCGATAAGTGTACCCTCATAGTGGCACTTTACCTGGTCAGTTGCGCTTGGTTTCTTACCGTTACCCTCCTTTAGTACTTGGTACTGTAAGCCTGAAGGCAATACAACCACACCCTCTTTCTTTGCGTTATCAGCCAAGAATGACTCACCAGCAGCCTTTGCTACCTTCCCAGCCTCAGCCGCCGCAGCACGTTGCTTTTCCTCTTGTTCCTGGAAGAAAGCCTGTACTAAGGACTGTGCCTCAGCGTTATTAACCTTCAAAGGAGTGCCTGATATTACATCTTTAACAGCCTGTGCGAAGTCGTCGATATTTAATCCCTTCGCTCCCATACCAGCGAGTTGGGAACCGATACCGATGCCCAGTGCATAGCTTAATTTATCCATTTTAGTTCTTGAAGTTATTTATTATTAATGTGCAAAGATACTATTTTTTAAGGTATTGAATCACATTAATCGAATTAAAATAACTAAATTTGTGGAATAGAAACAAATGTAAGGTCGTATGAAGAAAGTAGTATTCTTAACGGGTGCAGGTATGTCTGTCGAAAGCGGCTTCAAGACTTTTCGTGGTAACGATGGGCTTTGGGAAGATTATCCTGTTGAACAAGTGGCTTCTCACGAAGGCTGGGAAGCAAACCCAACATTGGTTAACAACTTCTATAATAAGCTCCGAAAGAAACTTTACACAGCATTGCCTAATAAGGGGCATCAGCTGATCAAGGAACTAGAAAAGGCTTACGATGTGGTCGTTATCACGCAGAATGTGGATAATCTACACGAGAAGGCGGGGTCGAGGAAGGTAATTCATCTGCATGGAGAACTATCTAAGGTGTGCTCAAGTAACGACCCTTACGATTCTAGATACATAAGAGAGTTGCCCCCAGAGAATTGTGAGGTAGCCCCTGGAACACTGGCTGGTGATGGCTCTCTGGAGCGTCCTTTCATTGTCTTCTTTGGTGAGGCTGTGCCCATGATAGAGCCTGCTATGGAGGAAGTAGCACAAGCAGATGTGTTCGTTATCATCGGTACTTCGCTGAATGTCTACCCTGCGGCAGGGCTCGTGAGATATGTTCGTCCAGGCGTCCCCATCTATCTCATCGACCCTGATAATGCCCCTGCTGGTAGTGCGGGGCACGTAATTCACATTCAAAAAGGGGCTAGTGAAGGTATGGAAGAATTAATAAAATTATTATAAAAGAACATCCACATTCATTGCTGCTACTCGATGAGTTTCGAAGGAGATGTGGCTTGGATGTGAAATAAAAGAGTATGAAAAGACTATTATCATTAGTTATTATTGCGTTGATGGCATTGCCTATTATGGCGCAGAAAAACGTTTATAAGTTTAGTGTAAAGGATGGCAATGAGAAGACCATCAAGTTGAAAGAGTACAAGGGAAAGGTGTTACTCATTGTAAATACAGCCACAAAGTGCGGCTTCACACCGCAATATGAGGCGTTACAAAAGCTCTATGACACTTATAAAGATCGTGGTTTTGTCATCTTAGACTTCCCTTGTAACCAGTTTGGAGCACAAGCACCTGGATCGCTCAAGGACATCCACTCTTTCTGTACGAGTACTTATGGCATTACGTTCCCACAGTTTGCTAAGATCGTAGTAAATGGTAAGAGCGAGTCTCCCTTGTACACTTACCTTAAGGCGCAACAGCCTTTTAAAGGCTTCGATACGACCACTCAGATTGGTAAATACCTTGATGAAAAGTTTAAGGCAGACAATCCTAACTATACAAAAGACCCTAGTATCAAGTGGAACTTCACGAAGTTCCTCGTTGATAGAGACGGTCACGTCATAGATCGGTTTGAGCCTACTGCGGATATGAAGGACGTTGAGGCGGGTGTCAAAGCGGCTTTGAAATTGTAGAGAAAGCCCCACCCAACCTCCCCAAAAGGGGAGGAGTGCCTAACGGAAGTCGGTTGGGTTATATAGAGGGAAGGGGTAGTTAGCGTGTAACGAAGTTGTGCCTCGTAAACAAGAACGATAAGAACGAAAACAAAGAAACGCTCTTCTCCATCCGAGAAGGGCGTTTCTTTGACATGAAGAGAGGCTTTCTTTACATCAAAGAAAGCCTCTCTTCATATCCTATTATAATCTTCTCAATTTGAGAAGTATGCTATGTTCAACCTAAATTGTTGATGGTGTCTGTTCCTTATGGGCCTTACGTTTCACCTTAAACTTATCGAATCCCTTACCGAAAACACCCATTACTTGACTCTGTGTAACGAATGCGTCAGGGTCAATCTCATCTATCATACGATAAACGTAAGAGGCTTCTCGCTGGCGTGTAACCACGATTACAACCTTTAAGTCATGCCCCGTATAATAGCCTTTAGCGTCAATAATGGTGCTGGTGCGGTGTGGCTGGTCTTGAGATATCATATCGCATATTTCCTTATAACGCTCAGAAATAATCAAGAACTGTACTGATCTGCGACTTGAATTGATGACTTGATCAAGTACGAAGGAAGTTATAATGAGGTTTACATAGCCATAAATCACTTGTTCCCAGCTGTGAAGAACGACGTAACTACCAGTTACAATCGTCATATCAACCAATAGGATGACCCGACCTAACGATATATCGCGATACTTGTTGACGATAGCTGCAACGATATCAGAGCCACCTGAGCTTCCGTTATACGATAGTCCGAAAGCAAGACCAACGCCACAAAAGACTGCTCCGATGATTGCTGACATGAAAGGTTGCCCATGCAAGAGCATTGGATGAGGGAAAGCTTGGCTCAAGACATTCACTAGGATGGTAAGAACTACTACACCATAAATGGTGCGAATACAGAACTTTAAGCCGAGAACCTTTAGTGCCACAGCTAGTAAAATAGCGTTCAGACAGAAGTAAGTCCAGCTTACGGGGATTCCATTTCCCCAATAGATGATAGATGCAAAACCTGCTACACCACCATTGCCAATGTGGTTTGGCAATAGAAAGATAGTCCAACCGATTGCATAGAAGAGCATACCTGCGGCTATCATGATGTAGTCGAGGATCTCACGATAAAGTAGTTTCTTATTCATTCTGTTGATCATACGTATAAGGATAAAGCGTTAGTTCATGTTGCAAATTTAGATAAATTTTCCGAAACAAAGCATCTGCACGGAAAAAATACACTACCTTTGCAGAAAATAAATAGCACTTGTAAAGAGCATAGGTCATATATCCAATTTGATAAAGAGTATATAACTGGAATCTTACAAACACTCAATAGATATTGAACGAGCCGTTTTGTCCCTACATAAGGATGTTTGACACGTTCGCAAGTACTCTTTTTTTCTAAAACAGAAAGATAACATGTCGGAAGATTTTGATATACATGAAGAGAGGCTCTCATCGGCTGAGAAAGACTTTGAGAACGCTCTCCGCCCATTGAAATTCGATGACTTTAGTGGACAACAGAAGGTTGTTGAGAACCTTCGAGTGTTCGTTGAAGCAGCGAAGTATAGGGGAGAACCACTCGATCATACGCTCTTGCATGGTCCACCGGGACTGGGTAAGACAACGTTGAGTAATATCATTGCAAACGAATTAGGCGTTGGCTTTAAGATAACTTCTGGTCCGGTGCTTGATAAACCAGGTGATTTGGCAGGTATTCTGACGTCATTAGAACCCAACGACGTGCTCTTTATTGATGAAATTCATCGTCTTTCGCCTGTCGTTGAAGAGTATTTATACTCTGCAATGGAGGACTATCGCATCGATATAATGATTGATAAGGGTCCTTCAGCACGTTCCATACAGATTGATCTGAACCCTTTTACACTCGTCGGAGCCACTACTCGCAGTGGACTTCTTACTGCTCCGCTTCGTGCGAGGTTTGGTATTAACCTGCATCTAGAGTATTATGACCCCGAAACAATACAACGTATTATTAAGAGGTCGGCGTATCTTTTGAAGGTTCCAATCGTTGATGAGGCTGCAGTTGAGATTTCTCGACGTTCGCGTGGGACACCTCGTATCTGTAACTCATTGCTTCGACGTGTGAGAGACTTCGCTCAAGTGAAGGGCAATGGAACGATAACTCCAGAAATAGCAATGATGTCCTTGCAGTCATTGAACATTGATCAATATGGCTTAGATGAGATCGATAACAAGATACTACTTACCATTATTGACAAGTTCAGAGGTGGACCTGTTGGCGTATCAACCATTGCAACTGCCATTGGAGAGGATGCTGGAACGGTTGAGGAGGTGTACGAACCATTCTTGATTATGGAAGGTTTCATCAAGAGAACACCGCGTGGGCGTGTTGCAACTCAGCTTGCTTATGACCACTTAGGACGCAACTCTTTCCATGACAACCCGCTCCAGCCCAGTCTATTCGACTGATAAGAAAGTTGTTATCTATTTGGTTTTCTAATGGAAATAAACTATATTTGCAGTAGAAACAAGGAGGTAAACATGAATAGAACAATAAGTATTCCTGCTGCTGATAATGCTCTCTTGGAGATGTTGGCGCAGAAGATGGGATGGGAAATAAGCCCCATAAGCAAAAAAGAAGAGGTTATTCACAAGCCTTATGTAGCTAAGAATGAGAAGAAGAAAGACGTTTTAGAAGCCTTACAAGCCGTTGCTGGAACATTGGAAACCAGTCAATTAGATGATTGGAAACAGGCTAAAGAGGAGCAGCTAAGAGCTAAGTACTTATGAGAATATTCTTAGATACGAATATCTTAATAGACTTGCTCGGTGACAGAGAATTGATAGAAAGGTGGGAGATAATAGATGAATAAAGGACTCTTTGTTGGTAGTTTCGATCCATTTACTATTGGGCACGCCTCTATTGTACGCCGTGCTTTACCGCTCTTCGACCATATTATCATTGGTGTTGGGGTGAATGAGCGGAAGAAGTGTATGTTGGATGCGGAGGAGCGAGTGAAGCGTATCAAGCGTCTCTATGCTGATAATCCCAAGATAGAAGTAAAAGCATATAGCGACTTAACCATCGATTTCGCTCGTAGAGAGCAAGCGACATATATTATAAAAGGTGTTCGCAGTGTGAAAGACTTCGAATATGAACGGGAGCAAGCAGATGTGAATAGATTATTGTCAGGCGTTGAGACCATCCTTCTCTATGCTGAACCACAGCTGTCAAGCATAAATTCTACTATGGTGAGAGAGCTTCAACACTTTGGAAGAGATATATCGGAGTTCCTTCCAAAGGGGTATTAACAAGAATAGAAAAACAACTGAAGCAAATGATTACATATAGTGCAGAAGGCGTAAAGATGCCTAAAATCAGGAAACGTGATACTTCTCGTTGGATTAAAGCAGTCGCTGCTACCTACGGAAGGAAGGTCGGGGAAATAGGGTATATGTTTGTTGATGACGAGAAGATACTCGAAGTGAACAATGAGTACTTGGGGCATGATTACTACACAGACATCATTACCTTTGATTATGATGAGGGTGATGTGCTGAATGGCGACCTTGTAATTTCACTCGACACTGTGCGTTCCAATACGGAACTATTTGGTAAGGTGTATGAAGAAGAGCTATTTCGTGTTATCATACATGGCATTCTTCATCTCTGTGGAATCAATGACAAGGGACCAGGCGAACGTGAGATAATGGAAGAGAACGAGAACAAGGCGCTTGCATTGTTACGTCAGATGGAATCCGAAGAAGGTGTTTCGTTTATAAGATAAGGTTCTGTTTTTGGAGGTTGATACACCTTATTAATATAGCGCATACACGATAAAAGGGGAAAAGGATAATGCTTATTGAGCAAGTCCTTTTCCCCTTTTATAGAATAGGAGAATCTTACTTCACTCCTTATTCTTTATCACTTGCGAGTTTAACAGCCTTATTCACAATGTCACTCTGCTCGTTCCAAATGCGGTAGTATTCGTTCATATCCCATAGGTCACGTGCCACAAGTGCTTTTAATTGAACCTTTATATAAGGCATGGTTGCTGTTAATTCTGCTTTATCCTTTGGTTCTACCTTCTCTTTCTTGCCCTCTGATATGATCGTGTCAAGCAATGATTGTGGTACTACGTAATTCTTATTGAAGGTGTCAAACGACTTATAAAGGTCTTTCAGAGTTGTTCTGTTTGCATCAACATACTTCAGATAAGCATTCATAATGATGTTCTTAGCAGCCAAGAGACGATGATATTTCGTGTATTTGGTTGTATCTAAAGGCACGAAGTAATCGGGCATAATGCCACCGCCACCATATACTACTCGATGGTTGCGAAGCGTGTAGAACTTCTGAGAAGTATCAAAGTGAATACTATCAGGATTGGTTAGTTCACCATGTTTCAGGCGTTTCTCAAGATCCATCTCATAGTCTTTCAAGTCGCCTTTCTTGTATGGTTTCTGAATACAACGACCGCTTGGTGTATAATAATGAGCGATAGTCAAGCGCATCATACTACCATCAGGGAAGTCGAAAGGACGCTGAACAAGCCCCTTGCCAAAGGTTCTGCGCCCAACAACTGTGCCTCGGTCGTTATCTTGAATAGCCCCTGTAACAATCTCCGCAGCCGATGCTGTGAACTCATTCACAAGTACATAAACACGCATCTTTTGTAGTCTTCCGTTGCCAATAGCCTTGTAGTTCTGGCGTCGCACATTGCGTCCTTCGGTATAGACAATCATCTCGTTGTCCTTTAGGAACTCATTGGCAATCTGTACGGCAGCCTGAAGATAACCGCCCCCATTGTCTTGTAAGTCGAGTATCAGGCTCTTCATACCTTGCTTCTCAAGCTCTTTTACAGCATCCATGAACTCCTCGTGAGTCTTCATACCAAAGCTCTCTAAGCAAATATAACCCACAGTTGGGCGAATCATATAGGCTGCGTTGAGCGTATGAACAGGTATCTTATCACGTGTGACAACGAATGTTAGGATATTACTCACGCCACGGCGTACAACACCCAACTTCACTTTCGTTCCCTTCTTACCACGAAGCATCTTCATGATGTCGATACGTGGCATCTTTACTCCAGCTATTGTCGAGTCGTTCACACTAACGATACGATCTCCTGAGAGTATTCCTACCTTCTGAGAAGGACCATTCACGATGGGTTGAATCACCACTAACGTGTCCTCAATCATGTTAAATTGAACGCCAATACCCTCGAAGTCGCCCTGTAAAGGCTCATTCATTGCCTTCGTTTCCTTAGCATCTGTATAAGTGGAGTGCGGGTCTAAGCCCTTTAACATCCCTCTTATGGCATCTTCCGAGAGCTTCTGTTCATTCAAAGAGTCCACATAGAAGTTCGTTATTGCCATCTCCGCCAATTGCAACTTACGCAAGGGTGAGTCGCTCTTCAGCTGCGCTGACAATGGTAAAAAGCTAAAGAAGCAAAGGAGTGAAAGATAGATATACCTTTTCATAGACTAATATTGTAATTTAATGAAACTCTATTTCGTTGAAAGACAACGCATGGGAATAGTGTTCGAGTCCCTGCTCTTGTCTTTCTATCTTGTTGTTGTAATGAATTGCTGTTGCTTGTTTAATAGCGTGTTTGTGAGGATTTCGGAGCGAGCAGACGACCTATTCTGATAGAAATAACGTCTCCTTTAAGAGAACACTCGACTGATTTGAAAGTCCCTATCAACTATGCTTTAGAGACGAGAAGATAGTAAATTAGCTTTATGACGAAGCCCTCCTTTACATCTCCCCTTGCTCTTCTGGCAAGTCCTCTTCGATTACGAGGTTGTCAATGATGAAGTTCTGACGCTCCATAGTGTTCTTTCCCATGTAATACTCAAGCAACTTTGACACTTGATCATTCTTATGGAGTGTAACCTGCTCAAGGCGCATGTCGGGTCCTATAAAGTGTGCGAACTCATCAGGAGAAATCTCTCCAAGACCTTTGAATCGTGTTATCTCGGGTTCAGGACCAAGCTCGTTGATAGCTGCTACACG
>ERZ772909.338-NODE-338-length-30344-cov-8.294364_pt1 | contig 30344 bp, 24 predicted proteins | sample MGYA00511137_ERZ772909 | MGnify/ENA primary metagenome ERZ772909 (study PRJEB29015, sample SAMEA2738095) | human oral metagenome | biome: human oral; feature: human-associated habitat; material: saliva | place: China | collected 2270 ... | reverse complement strand
TGTTGTCATAAAGTAAGGCAAGATCGACAAAGCCATGTCTTTAAAGGCAATGGTGGAACCGTGGAAGAGTTCCAAGTTGTATTGCCCATCGAGTTTGACAAGCGGAGCAATGGCTGGAGTATCAAACTTGCTGTCATAAGCATGAGAAATACAGTAGTCCAACTCTTCTGCTGTAAAGTCGTCCAAAAAGGCTGACAAAACAAGCTTGGCCACTTCTTGGTAAGAAGCGTCTTTGAGGGTATCAAAATCCAGCTCTACTTGAGGATAAGAGACTGGAGTAAACAAACCGCCATCTGTCGCCAATCCTTGAAGGATGGCTTGACTAGCTGTTACAGTATTTTTTTCATCTCGTGTTGATTGGTAAACTAATGTCATGACTGATTCATTCCTTTACTAGTAGTCTTCTCATTATATCATAAATGTCAGAAAATTTAACGGCTTTTCGCCAAATCTTGGCAAAGGTCGGCAAACAGAAGCTAGATAAAAGAGAGCAGGCGCAACGACTTTGCTCCTACTCCCATGCGAATCTGTTTTTCAGGTGTCTGCAAGACTTGATCAAGCCAATCCCAACTCTGCTAAAACAGATGGGAAGTCTTTCTTCAATTTTTCAAGAGCTACCGTTACTTCTTGACGAGTTTGGTTATTTTTCACAGTAACTTGACCGCTCTCAACTTCACTACTTCCTAAGGTAATCAAGGCTTTGGCCGCAAAGACATCTGCTGACTTAAATTGTGCCTTGAGCTTGCGTCCAAGGTAATCACGTTCTGCCTTGAAACCTTGGATTCGAAGGGCTTGAACCAAGCTAAGCGCTGCTTCATTGACCTCATCTCCTAGGACAGCGATATAGGCATCTAGGCCTGTTTCGATCGGTAATTCAATGCCTTTCTTTTCAAGAACGAGAAGGATCCGTTCCACACCGATACCAAATCCAAAACCAGCTGTCGCAGGGCCACCGAAGTATTCAACCAAACCATCATAGCGACCACCCGCACAGACTGTCAATTCATTGCCTTCAATTTCTGTAATGAACTCAAAAATCGTGTGGTTGTAGTAATCCAAGCCACGCACCATATTGGTATCGATGACATAGGCTACCCCCAAGTCTTCTAACATCCGACGAACCGCATCAAAATGCGCTTGGCTTTCTTCATCAAGATAGTCTAGGATGGAAGGAGCCTGTTCAACCGCCGCCTTGTCTTCTTTTTCTTTTGAATCCAAGACACGAAGCGGATTTTCTTCTAAGCGACGTTGGCTGTCCTTAGACAATTGATCCTTCATTGGCAAGAGATAATCAATCAAGGCTTGACGATAAGCCTGACGACTGGCAGGGCTTCCCAAGGTGTTCAAGTGCAAGGTTACATTATCAATTCCTAATTCTTTCAGGAATTGCGCTGCCATGGCAATGGTTTCGACATCCGTTGCAGGATTGCTCGATCCAAAGCATTCTACCCCAATTTGGTGGAATTGACGCAAACGACCTGCTTGAGGACGTTCGTAGCGGAACATTGGGCCTATGTAATAGAACTTACTTGGTTTTTGTACCTCAGGCGCAAAGAGTTTATTTTCTACATACGAGCGGACAACAGGAGCTGTTCCTTCTGGACGAAGCGTGATATGACGGTCTCCCTTGTCATAGAAGTCATACATTTCTTTGGTAACGATATCCGTCGTATCCCCTACTGAACGGCTGATGACTTCATAATGTTCGAAGATCGGCGTGCGAATCTCTTCATAATTGTATCTGGCAAAGACCTTGCGTGCAAAGCCTTCTACGTATTGCCATTTAGCTGAATCGCCAGGAAGGATATCCTGGGTCCCTTTTGGTTTTTGTAATTTCATAGCCTTCATCCTTTGTCTTACTTTTGCCTCTATTTTACCACAAATTCGAAGAGAAATGGAGACTGGACCGAATTTCCTTCGTTCGACACGTTCAAATCGTCTTTCTCTTCTTGCCTTATCAGCCGAATTATGAGAAAATGGAAGCCATACTACACTGAAAGGATCTTGCGATGAGAGAGGATATCAAAATCAATGACCGCGCCCTGGCACTAGAGAAGTCGTTAATCGAAAAATTGGAGCTTGTATTTGATACCGATGTTGAGTTAGATGTCTATAACCTAGGACTGATCTACGAGATCCATCTAGATGAAGCCGGCACTTGCAAGGTGGTTATGACCTTTACCGATACGGCTTGTAGCTGTGCTGAGAGCCTTCCGATCGAAATCGTCGCTCGCCTAAAAGAAATCGAGGGGATCGAGGATGTCAAGGTTGAAGTGACCTGGTCACCCGCTTGGAAAATTACACGAATCAGCCGATACGGGCGCATCGCCCTTGGCCTTCCACCACGATAATAAGTATTACCTTTTAAAAAATGCATTCAACTAACGAAGGAAGGCCTCTTTGGAAATCCGATCCACAATAAAAACGAGGAACACCAGCTCTGACATCAGAGTCTGTTCCTCGTTTTTTATAATGTTTAAATCCATTCAAACTTTTTCACTACCAGAATGGACTAAGCCTGGTCAGCTTTTGGTTCAGGAAGGATTTGATACAACACAATTCCAAGAATGGTTGACGTTGCGACACCAGTGATTTGAAGACCACCGAGGTCAATCATCAAACCACCGATCCCTGATACCAAGATAACACTTGCAATCAAGAGATTCTTTTTATTATCAAAATCAATCTTATGTTCAACTAAAATTTTCAAACCGCTAGCAGCGATAACCCCAAAGAGGGCAATAGACAAACCTCCCAATACAGGAGTTGGAATAGAGTGCAAGAGTGCTGATAGCTTCCCAATAAAGCTCATGACAACCGCAATCACTGCTGCACCTGAAATAACGTAAACTGAGTAGACCTTACTAAGGGCCATCACCCCAATGTTTTCCCCATAAGAAGTTACTGGAGGAGCTCCAAAGAATCCAGCAATAATCTGTGCCAAGCCATCACCAGTAAGCGTATGGTCTAGCCCTGGATCCTTGAAGTAATCACGCTCAGTCAAACTATTTAAAACCATGAGGTGGCCAAAATGTTCCGTCATGGTCACAAAGGCAATCGGAGCCATGGTCAAAATCGCACTTGGATAGAGCTTAAAGCTATAATCCACAAATGGAATGTCAAAGTTCGGAACCTGAATCCAATGTGCCGCTGCTACCTCTGAGAAATTGATAAAGCTATGTCCTGTCAGCAAACCAAGAACCGCTGAGAAAATATAGCCCACAATTAAACCAAGTAAAATTGGGATAACACCGATAATCTTCTTGCCATACATGTTAAAGAGGATAACCGCAAAGAGGGTCACCATCGAAATCAAGAGAGCATAGATACTATAACTTTTATTTAAAGTTGTTGCATCATTGACTGCATTAGCTGCAAGGTTCAAACCAATCACCATGATAATAGGGCCAACCACAATTGGTGGAAGGACCTTATCAATCCAGTCTTTACCCGCATACTTAACAATCAGAGCCACAAGCAAGTAAACCAAACCACCTGCCATGGCACCTTGAGCCACTGCCGCAATGCCATCAGTCTTCATAAGTGTCTGCATAGCCGCAATATAGGCAAAACTAGACCCCATGTAAGCTGGAATTTTGTACTTGGTCACCGTCAAGTGAGCCAAAGTTCCCAAACCAGATGAGAAAAGAGCAATAGCGGGATCAATCCCAACCAAAATCGGCACAAGCACCGTCGCACCAAACATGGCAAACAAGTGCTGGAATGACAAACCAACCAATAAACCAGGTTTTGGCATATCATTCACATCATATTTTACGTTATTCACGATATCAAAGGACTCCTTAAAAACAAGATACAAAGGGACGTTTTGGCTTAGCCAAACATTTCTGTAGAAAAATAGGAAGTCGACAAGGCACTCCAAAGAGTGCTAGGAGACTTATCTTTTTTCCTAAGAAATGAGTCCCGTGTTCAATTAACAAGATACAAAGCCCGTATAAAGCCTAAAGCAAAAATAGGAAATATGATGACGGAGCGCCAGCTCCTAAGAGTATTTATCTTTTTTGCACAAGGCTTAGGGCGTGTTCAATTAACAAGATACAAAGGGCGTATAAAGAGCAAAGTAAAATTAGGAAATCTGACGCCGAAGCTTTAGCTTCTAGGAAGATTTATCTATTTTACACAGCTCTTAGCCCGTGTTCAATTAACAAGATACAAAGGGCGTTTCACCCTATCTGTCAGCCAACTTAGCTTGGATCAATAATGTTGACGCTATCCTTGCCATCAACTTCTGTCACCAAAACTTCGATTTCTTCTGACTCACTTGTTGGGATATTTTTACCAACATAGTCCGCACGGATTGGCAATTCACGGTGACCACGGTCAACCAAGACAGCCAAACCAACACGCGCTGGACGTCCATGGCTAACGATATTATCAATAGCTGCACGAATCGTACGACCTGTGTAAAGCACATCATCCACAAGGATAACATCTGTTCCATCAATTTCAATAGGGAAAACAGATGTGTCTTGTTCAGCCTTAACATCATCACGGAAAGCCTTAGTATCAAGCTCAATCAATGGCACATCAAGGTTTTCCAACTGTTTCAAGCGCTCTTGGATACGCTGAGCAATATAAACACCACGTGTCTTAATACCAGCCAAGACAATCTTGTCAAGATTTTTGTTACGCTCAATAATCTCATAAGTGATACGTGTAATGGCACGTTTCATGGTTACGTCATCGACGATCTCTTTTTTCTTCATAAAAAGAACCTTTCTAAATACAAAAAAATCCCCTCGAAAACAAGGAGATACACAAAAATATGAGTACAGTTCACCCGTACACTTCTCATGGCTCCTTGCCTGCCTCTCTGGACAGTGATTAAAGGACTTATTTAATTAGGTAAATTATAGCAAATTTCAGACTCTTTTACAAGAAAAAAACGGACGCCTCTCCCAAGAAAGACTATCCGTTTAATAACTGTTAAGCTTCTCTCAACTTCTCCAAGGTTTCCTTGAAAATAGCAGGTTCTTCCGCTGTAAATTCGACCAATTCTCCAGTCGTAGGATGCGTGAAACCAAGGGTCTTGGCATGTAGAAATTGGCCATGGCCCTTGAGGGTCTTGCGTGGCCCATAAAGAGGATCTCCCGCCACCGGGTGACCGATATAAGCCATGTGCACACGAATCTGGTGCGTGCGACCTGTTTCCAGTTGCAACTCTACCAAGGTATAGTTGCCAAAACGTTCAAGAACGGTAAATCGTGTAACTGCAGGTTTCCCTTTAGCTGTAATCGCCTGCTTCTTGCGATCCTTGTCTGAGCGCCCAATCGGAGCCTCAATCACACCTCGATCGTTAGGCAGATTGCCATGCACGATAGCCACATACTTACGAAGGGACTTCTTATCCTTAAGCTCCGCCGCCAAAGCATTGTGAGCCTTATCATTCTTAGCAATCATAAGGAGACCTGACGTGTCCTTATCGATACGGTGGACAATTCCTGGACGAACCACACCATTGATAGACGAGAGGTCCTTGACATGATACATCAGGGCATTGACCAAGGTACCAGACGTGTGACCAGCTGAAGGATGGACCACCATACCTTGAGGTTTGTTGACCACTGCCACATCCGCATCTTCGTAGATAATATCCAAAGGAATATCCTCGGCCTTGTACTCCAAGACCTCTTCTTCTGGCAATTCATAGGTGATGACATCACCCTCTTTAACCGCATACTTGGCCTTTGCCGACTTACCATTAACCAAGACTGTTCCAGCCTTGATTGCTTCATTGGCCTGACTACGTGACAATTCTGTCAAATCTGCCAAAGCCTTATCCAGACGGTTTCCCGCCTCTTTAATGATGACTTCCATTTTCCTCTTTCCATAAGATTAAAATCAAGAGCAACACGCCCACCGTTAGATAGGAGTCTGCCACGTTAAATATCGCAAAATCAATAAAATCAAGCTGAACCATATCAACCACGTAACCCAAGTGCAGACGGTCAATAAAGTTACCAATACCACCTGAGATAATCAAAACCAAAGATAGCACCAGCCAAAGACTCTTCTGATAATTCTTAACCAGATAAACCAGAGCCGCACCAATCACTAGAACCGTCAAAATCACAAAGAAATATTTCTGATCCTGTAAAATCGAAAAGGCAGCACCACGGTTCTGTAGATAGGTCAAGCTGAAAAGTCCAGGAATAGCCTTGATAACTTGGTTAAGGGCAATATTTGCCACAACCCAATGCTTGACCCACTGATCCAAACCAATCAGAGCTAGAATAGCCAAAGGAATCGCAACCTTACGCATAAATCCTCCTATGGTTTGTATGTATCAAAGTAGTCAAACATAACATTGACAAACTTGAGAGCACAAGACGACAAGTTAATCCCCTTACGACGGACATAAACCATCTTGTTATCCAAATTATCCTCAAGCGGAATCACCGTAATCCCATTCACACTTTGTGCATCCAAGAAGCCAGACCCCGTCGCATAAGCATCCGTACGTTCCAAGATACCGTTCAAAGTCGCACGGTCTGTCACGTTAAACATAAGAGACGAATCTGACGTATCCACAAAGTTCTCAGAATAGTAAAGGTACTCGTCCTTCTCCTGAGTGAAACGCACCGTAGGCAAGGCCGCCAAGTCCTCCATGACCAGACTTTCTTTTTTAGCCAGAGGATGCCCCTTACGGAGATAAATGTGCGTCTTAAACGGAATCAAATCAATAGCCTCAAGCCCAAGCTTGTCCATATTTTGCTGGATTCCCTTGCTATTTTGACGATTCAAATAGATAATCCCAATCTCACTGTGTCCCTTGGCTACCTCATCCAAAATCTGAATGGTCGTAGACTCAAAGATACGGAAATCCTTGTAATCAGGGTAACGCTCTGAAAAAGTCGTAATCAAAGGTGGCAAAAAGTCATAGTGCTGGCTGGCAATCGAATACTGGTTACCCTTTTCAGAAGCATTGAGATAGCGATTTTCAAAACTATCAAAACTGCGTACCACCTCAAGCGCACGCTCATAAAAGGTCATCCCCTGACTGGTCAAGACAGCCCCTGTCGTTGTACGGGTGAAAATTTGAAAATTCAACTCCTGCTCCAAATCCTTGATAGCCACTGATAGGCTAGGCTGGCTCACAAAGAGCTTGCTGGCTGCCTCACGGAAGGTTCCGCTGTTGGCAATGGCTACGACATAACGTAGTTGTTGTATGTTCATCTGTGACACTTCTTTCTTGAAAAATCAATCAATTCTATTATACCAGATTTTATCCTCTTTTGTTGATACTAAAAAGCCCAGGCAACCCTGAGCTTGAATGACTAACAAAGTAGTCTTATTCATCTGATTTATCTGTCAAGAAGTACTCGTTTTCACGTTTGTCATAGTCGAAGGTCAAACGAACAGTATCTACCTTACCATTTTCTGGATTATAATCACGGTAGCTAAGACTCACTGACTGAGTGAGATCGCCCTGTTCAGTTTGTGTCATTTCATGATAAGTGAAGCTAGCCTCTGGGTGTTTTTCAACCACTTCAGAAAGTCGTGTCCCCTTGAGCAAATCAGCTTGTGTACCTACAGACAACTTTTCATAGTCATCTTTTGTCCAGTTGCTATGATAGTCATCAACTTCTTTAACCTTATCATAGTTAAAGGTTGCTGAGGCTGATTTCAAAACATAGACACCGTCTTTTTGCTCAAAAGTCAAACGCACATAGTTGTTTCCATCTGTGTTTTCTTTTCTATAGGTGAGGTCTAGCAAATCTGGTTTATCTTCCTCGTAAGCCTCGCTATATTCGGCATCAGTCGCCTTACCGTGAGCGTCCAAGACCTCATCCAATGTCAAAGTACCAACTTTCAACTCCTTAAACTGATCCTCAGTCCAGTCAAACTTATAATTCTCATCGATGTACAGATAAGCTCTGTCGTGACCGTCGCTTTGGAACTGCTCAGCATGGTTCATGACATATTTCACCGCTTGATAACCTGCTCCAGCAAGCGAAGTCATGAAGAAGATAATTGACATGACTAGGGCAATAATAGATAGTGCCTTGCGTGTCGATTTCAGACTCAAAACCAAAGTCACAATCGCCAAAATGATAAGGAAGAAAGCAAGGAAGGTAAAGACAAAACCGATAGGAAGTGTCCAAGACAAAATGACAAATAGAATCCCCAAAACTAGAATAATGATTGGCAAAGCAATATTAACAAAAGCATTGTTCTTGGTTACTTTTGGCTTGTAATAAGGGTTTTCCAAAGGTATCTGACTTGTCTTTGGAGTTTCTTTTTCTTGCTCTTTCTCCAGATTCAACTCAGGCATTTGCTTAGGAGCTTCCTCCTCTAATGCCACCTGAGCTTCGTCTGGTTGCGTATCTGCTACTGAGTCAGCTGTCACCTCTTCAGTAGTTTCAGAGCTATCCACCTGCTGAGCCTCAACCTGCTCAGACCCTTGGTCAGTTGGTTCCTCAGAAGCGATGACAAAACCCTCTTTCTTAGCTTCCATAAACTCCTCAGGACTTGGTTTACGACCATTGACGTCCTCAAAGTGACGCACCCATTCTTCTCTAGTTGCCATAGCTGACTCCTTTATCTCTTTTTCTTTATTTTATCATACTTTAATCTGGTCTTATGAAAATAAGGTCGGATATAAGAAAGAATTTTTTGAGACTGCCTTAGGTGCTTAAGTGACAAGCCATCTCATGAAAATGGATGGAAGAAGAAAAGAAACTGTACCCTAAAGTTAGATTTTTCTGTCTAACTTTTGTGGTGCCATTCACTTCTAGTGAATTATAGTATTTTCACTGTCCACTGTAAGTGGGAGTATATCACCTTCACCGTCTCAGAGGATAGGAATTAAGAGAAGATCTCAATAGAAAAAGGACTCTGTATTGAAAAAGAATCCTTAATTTCTTATAATCCCATCAAATAATTTCTTCAAATTCCCAAAACTCACCACTGGAAAGACGAGTCCGGAGTAGAATAAGAGCACGGTGTTTAGAAAATCTACCAAGACTGAAATCCGTTGGAAGCGGATGGTCAGTCGAATCATGACAAGATAATAGCCGAGGAAAATCAGGAAACCAATCAGTACCACGAGCAGTACTTGGAAACTGATGACCTTCAAAGAAAAGTGAGTTGGTAAACCCTGATGAATCAAAAGCAGAGCAATCCAGAAGATCAAAGACAACCAAACAAAGTAAACCATTGCTCGTTGCAGGTAAATTCTATACACTGATTGCAAGGCATACTGGGTGCCAAAAGATTGCCCAGACCGAATCTCGTACTCCAACTCTTCATTTCCCAAGGAAACCACATGGGTCAAGATGAAATAATAATAGAAATAGGACAACTGAAAGTCAGAATTTCCCCTCAAAAGGCTATAAAAACCAAGAATGAAAATGACGTGGTAGAGGGCGTCAAACAGGGTATCCGCCCAGCGTCTCCTGCGAAAGAGATAAAATCGCTTCACTTCATTATACATGGAACAAACTTCCCTTCTTTTTGGCATAGGTCAAACAAGTTTGAAAGCACAAGTAACCCAAGAGCCAGTAAATCAAACCGTATCCCAGCAATAATAAGAGAACGAACCAACTTGGCTGGCGGATAAAACTCACCAAGAGATGGAAAGGCAAGAAACGAGTTAAAGTAGCAATCAAATGACTCGATTGTTCCTGAAAACCAACCAAAAAGAGAATCCCGTAAGCAAGGAGGCTAGTAATACTGGAAATTTTTGTAAAGACAAAGGAAAAACTGGCAAAGAGAAAGCCTAGACCATAAAGGGACGCAATAACCACAAAGGACAGAAGAAAGGTAACAAATGTATCGACCCAGTCAGTAGGAAAGGCAATCTGCTGAACCAAGGCAACCAAGCAAAACAAAGGAATGGCCTTGACCAAGTCCAACAAAATCTGTACGATAATTTTGATAAAAAGCATGCCAAAGATGCTCCTCCGACTCTGAATCACGTTGATAATGGTGCGGTCTGCAATCTCATCCTCGATAAAATAGGTTGGATGGGTGATACTGTGGCTAGAAAAATACCAAGTAAAAAGCAAGATAAACAGCTCAAAAGTATCTTGCTGACTGTCAAAATAGTTCAGAAAACCCGTAACCAGAAAGAAAATTCCCAGATTGGCAAAGAGAAGATTGACTTTGAACTGTTTGTATTCACTGAGTTGGCGACTAAACTCTCGCCCAATCGCTGCTAGCATCATTTGAGCACCTCATAAAGCAAATCTTCCAAAGAGGCAGGTTCTCGGGTGAACTGCAAGACTTCTGTTTCTTCCAGCAATAGCCGATAAAGGTCTGGATTTCTGGTCTCTACCGAAATCCCACCGTCAAGCACCTTGTAGTCCAGCTCAGGGAATCTTTGTCTCAGTACACTTTCTGCACTCTTATCTAACAGCAAGTGATAGACTTCATGCTGGTGGACATTACCAAAAATCTCCTCAAAGGTTCCTTCACGATAAAGCCGCCCCTCCTGAATTACCACCACCCGAGTGCTGACCTTCTCGATAAAACTAGCATCATGACTGGTGATAAAAATACTGGCTTGATGGTGACGAGCATAATCCTGCAAAAGAGTCATCAGCTGTTTTTTTGCCAGCAAATCTAGCCCATTGGTCGGCTCATCCAAACAGAGTACTTTCGGTTTTTGCACCAAGGCTAAGATTAAGGTCAATTTTTGACGGTTGCCCTGGGACAGTTCTGAAACCAGCGTGTCCTTATAAGGGGTAAAAGCCAGCTGGTCACACAAGACATCCACCTCTGCCTTGATATGAGACAAGGCAATCCCATTCAAGCTTAGAAAATATTGGAGATTCTCCATAGCTGTCAAATAACTGTACAACCCCTGCCCGCTCTCCAAGACAAACTTGACCAGCGAGTGGATTTTCTTGGAGCGATTAGAAACGCCATAGACACGAACCTCGCCCTTATCCTGCAAAAAAATCCCTGCCAAGAGCTTGATAAAAGTCGATTTACCGGCACCATTGCCACCAACGATGGAGAAGATTTCACCTGAATCCGCTTGAAAATCAGGAATGTCTAACACCAACTTCTTGTGAAAACTCTTTTGAACTTGTGAAAATGTTATGTTAGTCATTTAAGATAACCCCTTGATTTGGAAGATTCCCTTTAATTTTTTCATTAATTTGTTTTTCCATTTTATCCTCCAATACGGTTTAAAATTGTTTTAACTTCAAGCATTTTGCCATCAATTTCATACATTACTTTAACCACACCCTAACCCTGCATCCTCCTATACTCCTTCGACTTCTCGCCATACCAGTCCTTAGCTGAATAGTCAAATTGCTCTCTATATTGTTCAGAATATTTAAAAAGGTAATAACCTCGTAGCAAATCAATGGAAAAGACATAGGTCGCAAAGACAAATATTGCTGGCATTAGGGGCATCAACACCGCATCGATGCTACCTCTTATGTCACTTCCAGTGGAACGGTCAAACAGCACAAGTCCAGCTGTAATCCCCGTTCCACCTAAAAAGACCAAGCCATCCGAAATCTTTTCAGTCACAAGTGCTACCATGGGGCTAAACTCTGTCTGACTTTGAATAGCTTCTTTCAGTTTACGGGGAACCGTTCGAATCAAATAATAAATGGACAAAAGAAACATAGCACCCGATAGTATACTGACAATATTTCGTCGTGTCATCATCATTATACCAGCACATACCGTAAAGATAGCGAGTAAGACTACCATGTAAAAGTAGGTGCAAAATTTTAGTTTCATCGGGCTTCTTCTGTGCTTAATTGAAAAGAAAAGATAGACCAGATACATGACTACATAGAAAAGAATGATTGGCCACTGAATCCAAGAAAATGTAGGATCTTGTTCAACGGTCAAGTCCTTTATAAACAACGGTGTGGCAATGGAGGAAAAGTAAATAAGGATTGAAGTGATAAATAAACCAATAAAACGTTTCCAGCTTCCTTTTTGATTGAGTTTTTCTACAGTCTCCTTAGTGACAAGAGACTGACTTTGATTGAATGTATAATTTAAAAATCTCAATAGTTTTCTCCTTTTATCAAGAAAAAACAGGAAGGTTTCCCCTCCTGTCCCTTAATTAATCCTCATCTGGACCTGATTTATAAGTAAGGTAGAATGTATCGTCATCTTCTTTGGTATCAAATGACAAATAAACACTCTTGAGTTTACCATCTCCAGCCTCATAGTCACTATAAGAAATGCTCATTTCTTTTTTGAATTCACCTTGACGAGATGTTGAGATTGTGTATTCTGCACTTGAAGCTTTAGGGTGATCCTTAACGATATCTTCAAGTTTCGTACCGTTTGATGGATCAGTGTAATCACCCTTATTGAGAGCATCAAACTGTTCTTTTGTCCAGTCAGCTTTGTAAGAGCGATCAACTTCTACCTTATCTTGAGGGAATCTACCTGAAGCATATGACAAGATAAATGTACCGTCATATTGTTTCTTAAAGTTTAGGTAAACACTTTCACCATAGTCTTTACCAGAGTAATTCAACTTCATCTCATCGCCAGAGATTTGTGCATCAGAAGCCTTACCATAAGTCTTGATGATAGACTTAACGGTATCCTTACCTGCTTTCAACTTCTTGAACTTAGATTCATTCCAATCAAATTTAGCATTTTTGTCAATATAGTCGTTGACATCAGTACTGTCACCTTTTGAGTCAGATTTTGAGTCAGATTTTGAATCGCTGTCATCATCTTTCTTGTCAGCGTCATCATCGTCTTTGTCAGCAACTTTTGATGTCTTGCTTGAACTTGTGTTGTCACTAGCGTTTTGAGAGATTTGGAAAATCAAACCGCCAATAGAAACAAAGAGCATGAGACCAGCAACACCTGTTGCAATAATTGAGAGCAATTTCTTGCTTGATTTAAGGCTAAAGACAAGTGAAACAATTGCCACCGCAACTGCGAGGACTGTCAAGATGATGAAGAGCCAAGCAGGACTTACGAACCATGCCAAGATTGCAAAGATTACTGAAAGTGCAATCGCAACGATTGGCAAGATAAGATTGAAAAGAGGTTTATCTGCTGAGCCAGCTGCTGCTGGATTAGGAACTGTTCCAAATCCTTGAGCTGAAGAGATAGGTGCCTTTTCAAACATGCTTGAATCAAATTGTGGTGTTGGTTGTTGCGCAGGTGCTTCTGAGAAGGCTGCTGTTCCAAATGGTGATTCACTGCTTGCTTGTTCTGCGACAGCATCTTCAGCTGTTTCAGCCACATCTGCGATGTCATCTTGTTCTGTGACTTCTTCAGTAGTAACTGGTTCTGTCGCTACTGCTTCAGTGACAGGTTCATTAGCTGGTGCTTCTACAGATGCTGCTTGAGCAGCCAAGGCACTTGTATCAAAGTCAGCTGCTTTAGCATCCAAAAATTCTTGGGGGCTAGGCTTACGCCCATGTACCGACTCAAAGAGTTCAGCCCATTCTGCTTTAGTTGACATAAAAATCTCCTTTTATCAAGAAATCTAAACAAGAGATCCCTTCGACTTGGCGAAGTTTTCTATAGTCAGGATCTAGACACCTCTCTCTGATAAGAGCAAGTAGCATATGTCCCTTAAAAAGTCCGACCTCACTTTACAACTTGAGGCAACCTTTCCCTATATCTAGTCCCATGTTCACTTTCTTGTTGATAGTTCCATTCTACCATATTTAAAGACCTCTGTTAACCGTTTCCCAAAAGGTTTTTTTCTGCTACAATAGTAGGTATAATGCACCAAAGGAGTTATATATGAAAAACATTAAAAAGTACATTCCATTAATTATTGTACTTGTTATCGCCGGACTAGGTTTTGCTTATCGAGAGAACATCTCACGCGCCGTTCGTGGAGATGCCTACGTTGATAACAAGATATTCACTAAACAATTAGAAAAGGCTCAAAAATCTGGAAAAGATGCCTTTCCACAGTTGTCAGACAAGGTTGGCAAGGACGAAGCTGAAGTTATCCTCCATACTTCAAAGGGTGATATCACAGTCAAGCTCTTCCCTACACTTGCTCCTAAGGCTTCTGAAAACTTCTTGAAGCATGCCAAGGACAAATACTATGATGGGCTTACCTTCCACCGTGTCATCAAGGACTTCATGATTCAAAGTGGTGACCCTAAGGGTGACGGTACTGGCGGAGAATCTATCTGGAAGAAAGGTTTCGCTGTTGAGCCTACACCATTCCTATACAACATCCGTGGCGCACTTGCTATGGCTAATACCGGTGCTAAAGAGTCAAACGGTAGCCAATTCTACATTGTTCAAAACAAGGATGATCAAAGCAAACAACTAGGAAATGCTGGCTATCCAAAACCTATCATTGACGCCTACAAAAAAGGTGGTTACCCAGCTGGTGATACCAAATATACTGTCTTTGGACAAGTCATCAAAGGCATGGATGTCGTTGATACCATTGGCAACCTTGAAGTCGATGACAACAGCAAACCAAAAGAAAATGTAACTGTTAATTCAGTCGAAGTCGTTAAAGACTACAAATTCAAATAAACATAAAATCCGAGAATCAGCTTCTCGGATTTCTTTTTTATTTAACAGCGGTGAGGAGATAATCACCAGTGTTAACGCGGGCTTCTTTAGTAGTTAAGACATCATCGAAGTCAGCAGTGTTTGTCACAATGACCGGTGTGATGACTGGTAATTTAGCGTCTCGGATAGTTGCTAGGTCAAATTCTATAAGTTTTTGGCCTGCTTCTACGACATCCCCGGCTTCTACATAGGTCTTGAAACCTTTACCAGCAAGTGAAACAGTATCCATACCAATATGGATGAGAAGCTCTGCACCATTTTCAGTTGTCAAACCAATAGCATGGCCAGTAGGAAAGACTAAATTAACGGTTGCCTTAGCTGGTGCAACAACGACACCATCTGTAGGATCAATAGCAATCCCCTTACCCATAGCTCCTGATGCAAAGACTTGGTCAGGTACTTGGTCAAGCGGTACAATATTCCCGATGAGAGGACTAGCAATGATTTCTTGTTGAATTTCTTTAGGAGCAGGTGCAGCTTCCTCAGCTTTTTCTTCAACCTTAGCTACTCCACCACCGTATAGATTTGGTACTCGTACAAAGAGTTGGATAAGGAAGGCAAGAACACCACCCACAATGGCAATGATAATGGCAATGATAACTTTAGAAAGATTACCGTCAGGTCCAATAATGCTTGGGAAGACAAAGACACCCAGACCACCTATTGAATACATCTTAATATCTAGGGCCATCATGGCAGCCCCCATAAGTCCTGAAACACCACATGAAATGTAGAATGGCGTTTTCATTGGAAGAGTTACCCCATAGATAGCAGGTTCTGTAACCCCAAAAATAGATGAAATGAAGGCTGGCATAGAGATGGTACGGACTTTTTCTTCTTTTGTTTTAAGCATGATAGCTCCCAACACACCTGTTTGCGTGAAACATGGAAGAATAGCTGCCGAAAGAATAATAGAACTTCCGTTTGTTGCCACATCTAAGATAGCAAGGGGAACAAGTGCCCAGTGCATTCCGAACATAACCAAGACTTGCCACGAGATACCGAGTATAAGACCAAAGACAATCGGACTAAAGTTCATGATTGCTTGGAAAAGGCTTGTCAATCCATCAGAGAAAGTATTAGCAACTGGTCCTACCACCAAGAATGTTAATGGGACAGTAATGAGTAATGTAAAGAAAGGCACTACGAAGACTTTAATGACATCTGGAGTAATCTTGGTAAAGAATTTTTGAATGTATGAAGCCACCCAAATTGCCAAGATAGAAGGCATTACTGTTGAGAGGTAACCTCCTGCAGGAAGCGCAAATGGAATAACTCCTAGAACATGCCCTTGACCAGCCTTTTGAAGAGCAGTCACCAGCGTAGCAATATCAGGATAAACAAGTGCCGCTGCAATCGCAATAGCTGTAAACTCATTAACTTTGAAACGACGAGCAGATGTCAAAGCAATTAAGATTGGCAAGAACTGGAAGAAACCATCTCCTGCTGCATTCAAGATGACATACATAGGACTCGTTGCAGCTGACAAGCCACAAGCTGCCATGATAGCAACTATCCCTTTGATAATCCCCGCCGCAGCCAAAGGTCCAAGGAAAGGTTGGAAAATACTTGAAACCAAAGATACAAAGCGGTCAAAAAGATTCCCTTTAGGCGCATCACCTTCATCAATATCAAGACTACCACCTGCTGGAAGACCGCCAACTTGGAGAACCTCCGCATAAACATCAGGGACATGGTTACCGATAACCACCTGATATTGACCACCTGCCTTAACAACAGTAACAACACCGTCACGGTTCTTAAGGTAGTCATCATCTGCTTTAGACTCATCTTTCAAATCAAAGCGCAAACGTGTCACACAATGTTTTAAGCTATTGACATTTTGCTTACCACCAACGTGTTTGAGAATGTCTTCAGCTAATTCAGTATATTTAGCCATAAGGGCTCCTTTCTTTTCTAGGATTTTAGTTCTTTCGAGGCTTTTTCAACGAAAAAAACCTAAATAAATACCAAGAACCAATTAGGGTGAGTATACACTACTCCCATTAGTTTTTCGTATTTATCTAGGTTTTGCCTGCTGACCAGTAACAATCCTTTTGCTATGGTTATATAATATCAGAGTTCAAATGCTTTTGCAAGCCCTTACAAAAGTATTTTTTGTTTTTTGAGGTAAAATCTTGACCAAGATAATAAGTCATGATAAACTATTGTTAGTTTATAAACTAACAGAAAGAGAGTTACACGATGAAAACAAGTGCAATTATTGAATTTAAAGATACATACGCTAGCATGGAATGCCACGAGCTTGGTTACCAAACCAAGGAAACTGCCTTAGCTATTATTTCTCCTACTGGACATATTCTATCAAGTACACCGCTTTTCAGAAAGGTATATGGTTCAAATACTGCTCACATCGACCAACTTCCTTTCAATATAGATAACCTCAGTATCACAGCAAGAGGTCTTAGTAAAAAGGCTAAAGCCAACTTGGAAGATTGGATTACCCATACTATAATTCTTCCAATGGACTATGATAAGTCCTTTACTAAGCATCAAGAACTTTTGCACCTCTTAGCAGAGTCACCTATCGTTGAGTCTGTCCAAGCTTTAACTTATAAGACAGTAAAGATTCATTTTTCCGAAGCACTCAATGATGAACATATTCGCCAACTGCAAGGTTTTATTCTCGCTCAGGCAGGCATCTACAGCTATATTGGGACATCTACAGTCTCAGACCGAAATGCCCACCAGGCTCTTGAATGGGCTAAACTTGATGTTAATGGTCGTTCGCACAACGATCACAAGCCTGCTATTTTCCATCGTAGTAAGGGCCTCTTAAGTGGTTTCTTTCACCATGGAAGCCAAGAAAGTATTGCATAGATAATAATTGGGACACCTTGTGTCCTTTTTGGGCAACTAAAAAACCCACCATAAAGGTGAGCTAAATCGATTTATTTACTGTGTTTCCAGTTACTGTAGATACTAAACACTACAATCCAGATGGCTGCTCCGATAGCTCCGACAACTGTTGACTTTTGCAAGAAGAGACAAACAAAGACGAAGATGAAGAAAAGGATAGTCAATGGATTAAGAATCTTATAGGCTGGCATAAGGAAGCCGTCTGCCATAAACTCTTGAGACTTACGGTACTTGAGATGAGCAAGCATGGTCAAAATATAGATGGCAATGTATACACCTGATGATGATGCCGTAATCAAAGCGAAGGCATCAGATACACCAGGTAAGACGTTGATGAAGGCTGAAACACAAACTACAATAGCTGAAACAATGATGGCACGTGAAGGAATACCATTACGTGACAAGGTATCTAGCTTCAAAGCTTTCATGACTTTACTATTTGGTGTCTCCTTAGCGATTTGGAAGAGGTGACGACCTGTAGAGTAAAGCGTTGAGTTCAAAGATGACGCCGCAGCTGTCAAGACAACAAAGTTGATGAAAGCTGCTGCCCACTTGATACCAGCCATTTGGAAGACCGTTACGAACGGTGATTCGTTAACTGGAAGTTTTTGCCATGGGAAGATAGCCATGAGGGCAATGAGGGCACCCACATAGAAGATGACAATACGAATCGGAATCTCCTTGATTGCCTTTGGTAAGACCTTACGTGGATTTGCTGTCTCGGAAGTTGTAATCCCTACAAATTCGATGGCTTGGTAAGCAAAGAAGACCATTTGGAAGGTCATAACAAAGCTTACCCAACCTTTAGGGAACATCTGAAAGCCGTGTGTAATATTGGAAAGGCTAGCATGTCCAGCAGGCGTTTCAAAGTTGGTTGCTACCATGAAGATACCTGTTGCGATAAGAGCAAGAATGGTGATAATCTTGATCATACCAAACCAAAACTCAACTTCCCCGAAAATCTTAACCGCAATCAGGTTAACCGAACTCAGGATAAGCAAGAAGACAATCTGAATCTGCCAGGCAGGCCAACTTGGGAACCAATATTGGACATAGGTTGATACGGCCGTAATTTCTGCCATCCCAAGGAATATCAGTGATACCCAGTAAGACCAACCCGAGAAGAATCCCCAGCCCTTACCAAGGTATTTGGTAATAAAGTTGATAAAGGTGTGCTGGTCAGGGTCCATATAGAGCATCTCACCGATCGCTCGCATCATAAGATACATGAAGATACCAGTCAGTATATATACTAAGATGATTGAAGGTCCTGTTAGGGAGAGAGAACGACCTGCCCCGAGGAAGAGACCTGTACCGATCGTACCAGCGATGGCAATCAGCTGGACGTGACGGTTTTGAAGACCACGCACCATCCCATTCTCAGTCTGGTTGTCGTCGTCTTTATGATGTTGCTTTTGCGACATTTTTTTCACTCCAATTCTATTTAGCACAACTCACTGAATCATGCCATTTTTAACATAACTTATATTTTACCATTTTTGAAATAATTGGTCAAATTTATACAGAATATTCAGAATTTTACGCTTCAAAACAAGGGCTTGGAAACATTCCAAACCCTTGTTCATCGTTATTATGATTCAGGATCATCGAGACTACGGCCATGCAAACCTTTTTCACGTTGTATTTGACGTAGTTTTTCAGGTGTCACATCGTTACCCTCTTCGTCAACCACTTTAATTCCTTCGATATGGTGACGAACTGAGCGACGATAACCCTCAATGTATTCTTCACGAAGTTTTGCTTGTTCTACCTCTTCTTCTGGTGTCAAGCCTTCTGTTTTTTTCTTTTTGGCAAGCTCATTGATACGAGCAATTTTTTCAGGTGTCATAATAAGACCTACTTTCTACCTGTCAACAGGTACTTATTTTGTATTCAATTGATTAAAGGCTGCAACAGCTTTGGCTTTAGCCACAAGACCCGAAAGAAGGGCCAAACGGTTGTTTTTAACAGCCTCATCTTCTGCCATAACCATGGTATTGTCAAAGAAGGCATCGATGACTGGGCTAAGAGCAAAGAGCTGAGCCAATTTGTCACTAGCTGAACCAGTCAATTCAAGCTCTTCAATCGCTTTAGAAAGGGCTTTTTCTTGATCATTTTCAAAGAGACTGGCATCGACTGCTACTGAAGCATCTGCTTTTTCTGCCAAGTTGAAGGCACGTGAGAGGGATTCAACAGCTGCCTTGTAACCATCAGCCTTCGCAGCTTCTGTGAGGGCGTCAGCTACTTTAAGCATATCAGCCACAACAAAGTTTGAGCCAGCAAGAACAGCTTCTTTGATATCTTTTGGTGTGCGTCCCATCATCTTGTCCACACGCGCCTTGATGAAGTTGAGCACTTCTGCTTGATTGTCATAAGAAAGACTATCAAATGAAAGGGCGTAAAGGCTGTCGATCAACTCATCCATAGGGATGTGCCAACCAAAAGCATCCAAGATACGAACAATCCCTTGCGTTGCACGACGAAGCGCATAAGGGTCATTAGAACCTGATGGAATCAAGCCAACTGAGAAGAAGGAAAGGAGGGTATCCAATTTATCTGCAAGCGCAAGGATGGCACCAACCTTAGTCTCTGGAAGAGCTCCGTCTGCTGAATCAGGAAGGTAGTGCTCACGGATAGCTGTCGCAACCGCAGCATCTTCACCAGCAAGGAGGGCGTATTTTTCACCCATGATTCCTTGCAATTCATCGAACTCTCCGACCATACCAGTCAAGAGGTCAAATTTATAGATTTCAGCTGCACGCGCTACGGCTGCCGTTTCTTCGGCAGTCAAACCAGCTTGCTCAGCCAATGAAGCGGCAATGACACCAGCACGGGCCATGTGTTCTGAGAGGGAACCGATTTTTTCATGGAAAGTCACGTTAGCCAATTTAGCAACGAGGTCTTCAATCTTAAGTTTTTGGTCTTCACGCCAGAAGAATTCACCATCTTCAAGACGGGCCACCAATACTTTTTCATTTCCTCGGATAACATTTTCCAAGTGCTCAGCGTTACCATTACGGACTGAGATGAAGTTTGGTTTAAGCTTACCGTCAAGGTCACGTACAACAAAGTAACGTTGGTGCGTTTCCATTGATGTCACCAAGACTTCTTCTGGAACGTCCAAATACTTAGTATCGAAACTTCCCATAAAGGCAGTTGGGTATTCGACCAAGTTCAAGACTTCATTCAAAAGTCCTTCTTCGATTTGGACTTGAACACCTTGTTCTGCTTCGATAGCTTTGATTTGCTCACGAATCATGTTTTCACGTTCTTTGCTATCCGCAATCACGTAAACAGTACGAAGGTCTTCCTCATAAGAATCCGCATTGGTAATTTCCACTTCATGTCCAAGGAAACGATGTCCACGACTCACACGACCTGACTTGATATCCAAGAAGTCAAGGTCAAGCGCTTCGTCGCCCAAAAGAACTGTCAAGGTGTGAACTGGGCGAATGTATTCAAATGTGTTGTTAGCCCAGTGCATGCTGACAGGGAAAGTCAATGAAGCAAGCACTTCTGGAACGCCAACCAAAACTTCTTTAGCAGGTTTTCCAGCTTCGTGTTTAGTAACATAAACGTACTCTTCACCTTTGACTTCACGGAATTCGATATCGTCAACAGTCAAGCCTTTCCCACGGACAAATCCTTGCGCCGCTTTTGAGAAGTTACCTTCTGCATCCAAAGCGATTTTCTTAGAAGGGCCTTTAAAATCTTCGGTCAAATCGGATTGTTGATCAGCCAAACCAATCACACGGACTGCCAAACGGCGTGGTGTTGAGAAGGTTTGAATGCTTTCGTATGAGAGACGGTTGTCATCCAAGAAGGCTGCCATTTTCTCCCCGAGTTGTTTTTCACTTGGTGTGACAACGTAGGCTGGCAACTCTTCAAGTCCAAGTTCTACTAATAAGTTTTTTGTCATGTTTCTTCCTTTACAAAATTCTTTTTTTGATAGCCATGTGGGCTCACTTTGTTTGCCCATTTTCCATTCTTGTAACGCTTATTATTCTTCCTCTTCTGCTAGGAGTTTTGCGCGTGTGGCTTCGTCAAGAAGTGGGTAACCGAGTTTCTTACGTTCTGCAACGAAGGTCTTAGCTACGACACGGGCCAAGTTACGGATGCGGGCAATGTAACCGGCACGTTCTGTAACAGAAACAGCGCCACGAGCATCTAGCAAGTTAAAAGTATGTGAACATTTCAAAACGTAGTCATAGGCAGGGTGAACAAGACCCAATTCCAAAGCACGTCCTGCTTCTTTTTCAAATTTTTCGAAGTTTTCAAGAAGCATATCTTGGTCAGAAACTTCAAAGCTGTATTTTGAGTGTTCGTATTCTGGTTGAAGGAAGATTTCTCCGTATTTAACGCCTGGAGCCCACTCAATATCGTAAACAGAATCTACTTCTTGGATGTAAGAAGCCAAACGTTCCAAACCGTAAGTGACCTCAGAAGTTACCGGACCAGTTGCCAATCCACCAACTTGTTGGAAGTAGGTGAACTGAGTGATTTCCATACCGTCAAGCCAAACTTCCCAACCAAGACCAGCTGAACCAGTTGATGGATTTTCCCAGTTATCCTCAACGAAACGAATATCGTGTTCCAAAGGATTGATTCCCAATTTTTCTAAAGACTCAAGGTAAAGCTCTTGAATATTTGATGGAGAAGGCTTCATGACCACTTGGAATTGGTGGTGTTGGTAAAGACGGTTAGGATTTTCCCCGTAGCGACCGTCTGCAGGACGACGTGATGGCTCTACATAAGCCGCATTCCATGGCTCAGGTCCGATGGCACGAAGGAAAGTGTAAGGACTCATGGTTCCCGCACCTTTTTCATTGTCATAAGCCTGCATGAGCATACAACCCTGGTCATTCCAAAATTGTTGCAAAGTGAGGATGATTTCCTGAAAAGTCAATTTTTTAGACATTGTTTTCTCCTTTTTCTATAAATTACTTGCGACACGAGTCTGCCTCGTGGATTATACGAGACAAGACGAGTTAGTATTGCGTCTAGCTAAGCACCCTAGTGCTGAGCATGAGGCAGTCCGACTGTAAGGAGTTCTCTGTCACTGACGCAGTGAAAGGTTTGTTTCTTAGACATTGAATACTCCTTAATTGATATGATTTCTTTAATTCTAATTTTAAAAATAGGGATTTTAATTATTTAAAAAATTAAATTTGGTTGACTTGGTAAATCAATGGCTTTATAAGCTAATAATTTTTCTAAAATTCTTATTGATTCATCTGATGAAAACAGTGATTCAAACTGAGGAACATAACTTGATAGGCTTTGTTTAAAACATTTCTTGCACTTATTCTTTCCGTAACGGAGTACCACTTCCTTTAAGTCCATAAATAAAATATAACTTTCAGCATCTTTAATCTTTCTATCTACATATTCATTGAATTCTCTTGATATTTTTTTTCCATGTTTTATGTGAAAATCTTCGTGATTAAATGAAATATCTAAACGTAGTTTATTTTGAAGATTACTTGTTAAGAAGTCAACTATTTTATTTTTTAGTTCACTCATACTTCTATGATGATAAAGAGCTATATTTTCAATAGAATAATAATTTATTTTAAAAAGATTATCATGTTCAATCGAATCATTAAAATCTCCGTCAACAATTCCTACAGCATTCATATTCCCATTGTGAATTACTCGTTGCCTAACTTGATCACAGGACATCCCTTCAGGAAATACCGTTGTTTTTGGCGTTATATAACATGAATAAAATTCTGGATCTTCCGCATAAATTATCAACTTATCTTGACCAATTAATTTTTCTACTCCATCAAAATAATCAGCTTTATTGATATCAAAAGTATTCATTCTATAACTCCACTAAATCAAATTCCATTCTTTCACAAGCTTTGAAAACAAACGGGGCATGTGTTGCTATGATTATAATTTTTTCCCCGAGTATTTCAACTAGGTCTGTCATAATTTTACTCTGATAATTTAATGATAAAGAAATTTCTGGCTCATCCACTAATAATAAATCTTCTGAACTATAAACAACATTCAATATTAATGTCAATAAACGACGCTCTCCAGACGATAGCATGGACAAATCTAGCTCATCACCATCTTTCTTAGCTAATAGTTCATTATCTTTAAACTTTAAATAAATATTAGTATACTTTTTTAAAATTTTATTAACTTTTTTTATATTAGATAAAATAGTCCTTAATTTATTATCATCAATATCTTTAATTTTTTCATTGTTCTTGTCTATTTGCTTAGTAATCTTACTGACATATTGATTTGCTATATATATTTTTGCTCCTAATAGCTCTTGGATAATTTGTTCTTTTATCCTATCCAATTCCTCAAAATCTGGGGAAATATATTTCGCCGTTCTATTCAATCTTGAAAATAAAATAGCTTTGTATGCACTGAGTAAACTATTTCTTCGAAGATTATACCACTTATTATCATATTTAAAATCTGCAAAACGACGGTGTAAAAAGGAAGTGATATCTTCCACTTGCAAAATCTGGGGAATACTTTCTCCACTATGAAAATTACTTATTCCAAATGATTTTTTCACCTCATAAATAAGTCTTTCTGATTCTTTAAAAAATAGTGTCAACTGCCTTCCTTCGTCACCAATTGACTTTTTTTGTAGTAAATGCTCTACTGTTGTATTAAGCATTCTAAATCTATTACTTGGGAAAAAAGGAATTGTTTCATTATTCTTAACTATCTCTTCACTAATAGTTATAAAATCAACAAATGCTGATCTATTTTTTTCTATAAATTCATTATAAATACTTATTCCATGTTTATGTTTATCATTTAGTAATTCTAAAAACGATGTCCCCTCTATGTAGATGTTTTCCACATTAAATTGTTCAAACAAATCAACAAGTCTATTCTTATTTCTTTCTTTATTAGATAGATCTTGAAGAAGCTTTAATACCCTAGTTTTGCCTGTTCCATTAAAACCAAATAAAACGCTATTCTTATCTATATCAAGCTTAATAGAATTATCATTATCTCTAAATTTAAAAGTTAAATCCATGTTACTTACCCCAACTTATTTAATTTCAAATATAAAAAAACCGTGTCTTTACTCCTAAGTCAAGTGACCTAGGGGCGTAAAAACGCGGTTCCACCCTAATTTATTACTTCATTGTTTTTGAAAATACAACAGAAAGCGCCAGTTCTTTATTTTGCCCTACTTGGCTCCCACTATCCCAAGCTCGCTTGAAGAACGCCATAAGACTTTCTTTCCTGCTGACTATTATATCAGAATTGTAACATACTGTAAATCAAAAACTATAGAAAGATGTATTGTATTCTCTACTCACTTTTTGAAAAAGTTGCAAGTCCAATAACTGACAATAAGAGAGAAATTCCTGAAATACTTAGAATAATAGAAATCATGTTATTCTCACCAGTGACTGGTAATTGTTTTCCTTCTTTGTTGACTGTAGCTAAAAGCACTTGTTGACCACTTCCAGCTAGTGTTTTATTCTCATGCTTAGCTTCTATATTGGAATGATGTATTGCAATTGATGTAGCTTTCTCAATTTTATCATTGCTAATTGAAGGCTTGATAGTTGAGACTTGTCTATTGTGACTTACTAATTTAACTGGTTTCACTTGAGAAACTGGCTTAATCATTACAACTGGTTTAGTTGGATTAGCTGCAATAACTGGCTTAATCGATGCAACTGGTTTAGCCGGACTAACTGGCTTAATCGTTACAACTGGTTTAGCTGGATTAACTGGCTTAATCGGTGCAACTGCTTTAGCTGGATTAACTGGTTTAATCGTTACAACCGGTTTAGCTGGAATAACTGGCTTAATCGTTACAACTGGTTTAGTTGGATTAACTGGCTTAATCGTTACAACTGGTTTAGTTGGATTAACCGGATTAACTGGTGCAACTGGTTTGGTTGGAATCTCTACTTTATTAGCCTTAAGTTTTACAGCCGTCTCTTTTAGAGCATTGATTACTTCATTAATTTCTTCTTGACTAGCTTCTGCATTTTCCAAAAGTAGCTTAGCTTTGTTGAAAATAAGATTATATGCATCTTTCTCCTCTTTGCTAGCTGTCAAAAATCTTGGATCTTTGTCTTGGAACTTCACTTCATCCACGATAACATTTTTTAGGCTCATGAAATCTGTTTCTTTCCCATTCAGCTGGTCTTGTGCTTTCAAGAAAGCGGTCAATAGACGGTCGATTTCATCTTGAGTTATCAAATCTTTTGTAATTAATAATGCCAAGAGTTTAAATTCACGATCATATTGACCTTTGCGTTCTTGATCAGAATTTATATATTTACCTTTTTTAACTGTCTCAGCATATGCTTTAATGGCATTCTTCAATGATGTGATATCAGATTCCTTACCATCCAATGTTTGCATAGCAGACTCTAAAGCCTTAACAATTTGGTCAATTTTATCTTGGTTAAGTTTACTTCCCAATGCTAGTTGCGCATCTTTGACACTTTGATCAAAAATTTCTTTTAACTTCTGTTTTGTATTATAATATCTCGGAGTTTTAACTACTTCCATTTGTTTATTTAAAGCTGCAATCAGAGCTAACTTAGAAACAACTGAAAGTGACAAAACATTATTTTTACCAAACAGAACTTTAAATGGTTGAAGATTATCAAGTAATTCATAACCGTTTGATAGATTTACAAGAACTTTATACTCACCAGTAACTACTTTCTTACCATAAGAATGTTTACCATATGTTTCAGCTGGCAAGACTTGGCTCTGACCATCTTCACCTACTAAAGTAATCGTTGTAGTTCCAGGAACAGCTTGATTAAAGCCAACCGTTACTGGGGCATATTTCATTTTGTTAGCCAAGAAGGTAATAGTTTGAAAACTATTTTCTTTCGTTAAATCAAATTCCTTCGATAGAGCACTCACAAATTTCAACTCTGTACGGTCATAGCTAAAAATTTCCGCAACATAATGCCCAAATTTCAAGAAATTAATATCTTTTGACTTATCAACAGTTACATATTGACCTTCGCTATTTTTAATGCGATAAACATAAGTTGTATCAATCTCATCATTGGTTTTATTGTTTAGTATAGCAATTTTTACACGACCACTATTTTCTTCACCTACAAGATCTTTGAGAGATATAAAATCTACATTTCCCGCAAAGTCTTCTACATAATAGAAGATTTTCGATTTATCAACGTTCTTAGGAAGTGTATAACTACCATCTTCATTTTGTTTGATAATTTGATACTGTTCGATTTCTGAATCTGTCGCCTCTCTATTTTCAGAAGGACGAATATAAAAGACTTTTTCTAGAAGAATTCCACCATTTCCTACATCCTGAGGTTTGCGAGCTATAAATTGTTCTTGATCTTCTTGAGAACGAATATATCCCGAAGTAATCAGAGGTTTTTGTGTATCGATTTGAATTTTAAATATTGTGTATTGTTCTTCAGCTCCAGGGACATCTGGCTTATAACTAATAACATAGTCATAAATTCCATCAGAAACTCGATTTCCATTAGAATCCTGTCCTCCCCAAGCTGTTTTATCTACAATATAACTTCTTGGATTTCTAGTATCGCCATCAAAATAATTTTTTACAAGGTCTGTTGGACGACTTTGCCAAATAGGCTGACTGTGTGTTGTATCCGAAGAATCATAAACTGTTGCACGAAGATTTACCAAGTTTCTATAGACAAGAGTTTTAAATTGAACAGAATCTTTATTACCATCCTCATTTGGCGAGATAGCAAGGCGGATGTTCCCCTTTTCATCTAATTGAAGATGGTATTTTCCTTCAGCATCTTGTTTCACTCCGAGTACAGTCACTCGATTTCCTTGACGCTCTGCTTTTAAAACATTTACATCATTTTCAGAACTTGTTAAATAAGTTGCATCGTCTGAAGGTGAAATTCCTGGATTATCTTTATCAATTTCAGAGTAAAATCCACTGTTTCCTTCCTTAATCAATTGATAAATTGGTTTTTCAATTGCAGGTAGATTTTGGAATTCTCCCTTAAATCCCATAAATGGTAAACCAATAACAGAACCATCATCTGCAGGATTGACAAATCTAACAAATCCTTCTAGAAAATAACCATTTGGCATTATTTTGCTAAGTTCTTCAGTAAACTTACTTGTATCTACACTAACTGTTACTGTCTTCGTACTATGAGCTTTCACAGTTACTTCAGGCCAAACTGTTTCAGTTAGTTTTCGTGGACGGAGAGTGAATTTCCCTTCTTCAACTTCGTCCGTATTTGTATTTACAATCATCTTCAATGTTTGGTCTTTATCCGAAATATTATGAATTGTAACTTCAAAGGTAAATTTATCACCAACATTGCCAAGAGTAACACTTGGATAGTTATTTGCACCTGTTACAAATAAATCTGTGCTTGTTGCCGCCATCGTGTCAACTACACCAGCACCTTGCTGACGTGGAGAAGTATAGGCTCCAGTTTGTTTATTAAAATGTGGTTTTGCAGTAGACATAATTAAAGCTTTTACAATCTCTGAAATTTGACTAGCTGATAATTCAGGATGTTTCTTTGCTAAATATTCTTTGACTAATGCTGCGACACCAGCTACATGAGGAGCCGCCATACTTGTTCCACTGATACTTCCATAGCTATTGTCGTTAAATGATGAATAGATATTTCCACCAGGTGCAGTAACATCTGGTTTCAATTGTCCATCAGTTGTAACTCCCCAACTTGAAAAATCTGATAATTGGTCCGCAACATCTGATTTACGATTATCCATCTTGTGATTAAAGACAATTTTATACTGACCAGACTTAAGAATTTCACCATAATGTTTTGAAATAAAGACAGATGGGATTTTCTTAGCATCACCTGTAACAGACATACTAACATTTGCACCTTCAACGTTGTTATAAATTAAAACTCCAGCTGCACCATGTTGAAGAGCATTTTTAATCTTATCAGAAAAATTAATTTTACCACGTTGAATCAGTGCTAACTTGCCTCTTACATCAATATTAGCAAAATCTTCTTCACGACCAATACCCGCTGCTACATATTCGTATTCTTTCCCTTTTTCAAAATCTTTTTCTGTTTCAGGTCTATTAAAATCAAACTTACCATAATCAAGGGTAGCGTCATTTTCTAAACCTTTTACTTCAAAGACTTCAGTAGTTAGAATTTTATTATTAATCGAAGCAACAGAAATTGAATCTTCTACTGTAGAGGGATTTCCGACGAGACCATAATCAGGATTTGCTGCCAATGGTTGTGAAAAACCTCTACCGAAAGTATTACTATTACCAGCAGCAATAACAACAGATACTCCTTTAGCGCGTGCTCTTTTTACTGCATCAATGATATCTGAACCTGCATCTACCGTTGAACCCGCACCTGCACCCAAACTCATATTAATCACATCTGCACCTAATGCAACAGCATCATCAATAGCTTTTACATAGAGGGCAGAGGCTGTAGTTTTATTTCTGTCTGAAAAAACTCTCATAAACATAATTTGAGCTTCTGGCGCCACCCCATAAACCTTCTCAGAATTTGGGGCTTTATTAACAGGATTTCCAGCTACAATCCCAGTAACATGCATTCCATGAGACTCTTTTTCAGCCTCTTTTATATTATCAGTTCCATCAAAGTAATCATAAGCATATACTACTTTATCACTGTACCATTTCCCATAGTCAATACCAGCAGCCTTTTTAGCTTTTTCGATATCATCCTGATTTTTAAATTTCGCCTTTGACGGATCAGAAATACGCAAAACCTCATGATTCAAATCAAGACCTGAATCTATAACAGCGACTACAGTTCCTTGTCCTTTATGTCCTGCTTCCCAGGTTTTAGGGACAGTAATAATTTCATTACTGGAGATACTGTTTGGCTTTTCTTTATGTCCACCTTGAGATAAGGACTGTAATTGTGAACTTTCGGAAGAAGAATTACTTTTCACTGCTGATTCTTCCTTCTTCTCTTCACTTTTTATAGCAGTCGTTTCTTTCTGTGTGGTTACATTCTTGTCTGACTTATTATCTCTATATTCTATAGAATCATCTTGTTTTAATGACTCTGTCACTTCTGTTTTTTCCTTCGAAGAAGAATTTAGAGCATTCTTGTCAGCCGTGACTGGCGGTGCGAGCTTATTTGAATCATCTAATTTATTAGTCGTTACATCATGTGTAACTTGATTGGATGCTTCAAATTTTCCCTCATCGGCACTAACCTGTGCGAAAGCAAATCCGAATGCAAAGACCGTTAGCAGAAAAATCGTTGCTACTTGGTACTTTTTATGACAAAAATCTTTGCAATCTCCCATAAAATCACTCCTTTTTATTTAAATTAAAAGTATTATATACCAAATTATCAGAAAATTCTATCAAAAACTTATTTTGTAACAAAATTGTAATATTAACCAATCCTATCATGAGATTTAAACATAAAAAAATTTAGCCTCGATTAATACAAGACTAAATTTATTTATTGAAAAATTACTTACGATTTAATTAGTTATTCAGCAAAAGTCTTACTGATCACGGTCATAGAATAGTTCATGTGCTTTTAATCGTGAATTAAGCATTTCAGGAACTGTGACAAAGTGATATCCTTGCTCTTTCAAATAGTCAATAACTTTCGGTAGAGCATGTACCGTCTCAACATGAATGTCATGCATAAGAATAATTGAACCATTCTTAACCTGACGCTGAATTTCTGTCAAAATAGATGCTTCATTTTTACTCTTCCAGTCCAGACTATCCACATCCCACATAATAAAGCTCAAATCTAAGCTATTTCGAATGTCGTCTGTAATGGATCCATAAGGCGGACGCATGAGTTTTGAACTAGAACCCAGCACTTTAGTTAACGCATCCTCAGTATCAGTGATTTGTTTTTTGGCTTCATCAAGCGAAAGTTTTGAAAGAACGGGATGGCTCCAACTATGGTTTCCAATGACATGACCATCTGCTTTCATGCGCTTCA
>ERZ772909.336-NODE-336-length-30414-cov-6.406799_pt1 | contig 30414 bp, 35 predicted proteins | sample MGYA00511137_ERZ772909 | MGnify/ENA primary metagenome ERZ772909 (study PRJEB29015, sample SAMEA2738095) | human oral metagenome | biome: human oral; feature: human-associated habitat; material: saliva | place: China | collected 2270 ... | reverse complement strand
TGTCTGTGCGTAATTGAGGGGTCACAGTTTTGCGCACATCTTCCACGCGGGCAAAAGATGAAATCACTAAAGAAAGCGGTGCGGTGACGGATTTTTTCTCACCATTTTCTTCCCAAGTGGTTTTCATCGACATAGAGTCTTTACCCACTGGAATGGTAATGCCTAATGCAGGGCAAAGTTCTTCCCCTACGGCTTTCACCGCTTCATATAAGCCGGCATCTTCACCACCATGACCCGCTGCAGACATCCAGTTTGCAGACAGTTTGATGCGTTTAATATCGCCAATGTTGGTACCTGCAATGTTAGTAATGGATTCAGCCACCGCTAAACGTGCAGAAGCACCAAAGTCTAATAACGCTACTGGTGCACGTTCGCCCATTGCCATGGCTTCGCCGTGATAGCTGTCTAATGATGCAGTTGTGACCGCCACATCAGACACTGGAATTTGCCACGGACCGACCATTTGATCACGCGCCACCATACCGGTTACCGAACGGTCGCCAATGGTAATTAAGAAGGTTTTTTCTGCCACCACCGGTAAGCGTAAGACGCGATGGAACGCTTCTCTTAATTGAATATCTTCCGTTGCAAGCGGTCGGTTTTCGACAGTTTTTGATGAAGCCTCACGCGTCATTTTCGGCGTTTTGCCTAATAACACATTCATTGGCAAATCAATTGGATTATTGTCGAAATGGCTATCGTGTAAGGTTAAATGTTTCTCTTCCGTTGCCTCACCAATGACCGCAAACGGCGCACGCTCACGTTCACAAAGTGCGGTAAATAATTCGAGTTTTTCTGGTGCAACGGCTAATACATAACGTTCTTGCGATTCGTTACACCAAATTTCCAATGGTGACATGCCTTTTTCATCGCAAAGGATGGAGCGTAAATCAAATTTACCACCACGTTCGCCATCGTGCACCAATTCAGGCATCGCGTTGGATAAACCACCCGCGCCCACATCGTGAATAAAGAGAATTGGGTTTTCATCACCTAATTGCCAGCAGCGGTCAATCACCTCTTGGCAACGGCGTTCCATTTCTGGGTTTTCACGTTGCACAGAGGCAAAATCTAGATCTTCTTTTGATTTCCCGCTGTCCATCGAAGACGCTGCGCCACCGCCTAAACCGATGTTCATCGCGGGACCACCCAATACGATCAATTTCGCACCCACTGGAATTTCACCTTTTTGAACGTGTTCACCACGAATATTACCGATACCGCCTGCTAACATAATTGGTTTATGATAACCACGCACTTCTTCCCCATTGAAACTGTTGACTTTCTCTTCGTAGGTACGGAAATAACCCAATAACGCAGGGCGACCGAACTCGTTGTTAAATGCTGCGCCACCTAATGGACCTTCAATCATAATATCTAAGGCTGAAGCAATACGGTTTGGTTTGGAAAGCGGATTTTCCCAAGGTTGTTCAAAGTTTGGAATGACGAGGTTTGATACGGAGAAACCGGTTAAACCTGCTTTAGGTTTGGCACCACGACCCGTTGCCCCTTCGTCACGAATTTCACCGCCTGAACCTGTTGCAGCACCAGGGAATGGCGAAATTGCGGTTGGGTGGTTGTGGGTTTCCACTTTCATTAAGATATGTGCATCTTCATTGTGATAGCGATATTGCCCATCTTGATCCGCAAAGAAACGGCCGACTTTTGAGCCTTCCATTACCGCAGCATTATCTTTATAGGCTGAAAGCACGAAATCAGGGGTTTTCTCAAAGGTATTTTTAATCATTTTAAACAGGGATTTATCCTGTTTTTTGCCGTCGATAATCCAATCTGCATTAAAGATTTTATGACGGCAGTGCTCAGAGTTGGCTTGCGCGAACATATAAAGTTCAATATCGTGCGGATTGCGCCCTAATTGGGTGAAGTTTTCCACCAAATAATCAATTTCATCTTCGGCCAGTGCTAAGCCTAATTCTACGTTGGCTGTGACCAAGGCTTCACGCCCACCTTTTAAAATATCCACAGTTTTAAACGGTTTCGGATCTTGATGGCGGAATAAAATCTCTGTATCTTCAGGACGACGCACCACGGTTTCCATCATTCGGTCATGTAAAAGTGCGGTCAATTTTTCTGTTGTTTTTTCATCAAGCGGTTGGCTTAACTCAAAATAATACGCCAAACCACGCTCAATACGCTCCACTTCACTTAAACCACAGTTATGTGCGATATCGGTCGCTTTAGAAGACCAAGAAGAAATCGTGCCAACGCGTGGAATCACGATAAAGGTTTCGCCTTTGGCATCGTGTTCTGCCAAGGTTGGGCCGTAATGTAACAACGCTTTTAATTTTGCTTCCTGCTCGCTAACAAGCGGTCGATTTAATTCCACAAAATGCAAATATTCCGCGTAAACCGATTTCACCGGTAATTGATTTTGTTGGAATTTTTGCATTAAGCCTTGAATACGGAATTCAGAAAGGGCGGGTGAGCCACGAAAAGTTTGAAACATACGGGTACCTTTGAGTTGTGTTTGAGGTAAAAATCGCGGGCTATTATAAAGGAAAAACACCAAAACGAAAACGTTTGCGTCAATCATTTTCAAATGATTTTCAGTGGGAGAAAGCATATAATCATCAAGCAAATTCAAAAACAATCCAAAAACTAACCGCACTTTGAGGCGTCACTATGATCATCAACGACATCAATTTCAACGATCTCTATCAACAACATCTAAAATCCTGTAATCACTATAATCTTCCACCGACAAAGTGGGATAAAAAAGCCCCTAAAATGGCTGAGAATTTAGTGGGCAAACCAAGTCGTTATAATGAAACGTTACTCAAAGCCATGAATGTGCAACCTGATGAAACCGTATTAGATATCGGCTGTGGCCCCGGCACGTTTGTGATTCCTTTAGCCCAACAATGCCAAGCTGTGTATGCCCTCGATTACAGCCAAGGCATGTTAGAGATGGTTCAGCAATATAAAGAAAAGCATCAACTGAATAATATTACGCTTCTACATAAATCATGGTCGGATAACTGGGATGATGTACCTCAAGCGGATGTGATACTCGCCTCTCGCTCGACGCTTGTGGACGATTTAGATGACATGATTGAAAAGCTGCAAAGTAAGGCAAAAAAACGCGTCTTTTTAACCTCGGTGACACAACGTCATTTTCTCGATGAAGGCGTATTTGAAGCCATTGGTCGCGATGATGTGGGCTTCCCAACTTATATTTATTTAGTTAATCGCCTTTACCAAAAAGGCATTCACGCGAATGTGAGTTTTATTGAAACCGAATCAGGTCATTTCCAAGGCGAAACCTTTGAGGATTTATTAAATTCTGTTGAGTTTTCTCTCGGCAATCTCACCGAAAAAGAAAAACAAGATTTGGCCCAATTCTATCAACAAAAACAAACTAATAACGACCCAATAAAACACGGACAACGCAAATGGGCGTTGATTTGGTGGGAGGTTTAAGAAAAAAGCGCGGTCATTTTTGACCGCACTTTACGCTTTAAGATAGATTAAAGAATCTCTAATAACTTCGCAAAGTCATCAAACACCCAATCTGGGTTTGATTCAGCAATTGGGATGTTGTAGTTGTATCCGTAAGTTAATCCCACAACCGGGCAACCAGCTGAATGTGCCGCGAGAATGTCATTTCGAGAGTCACCTACAAACAACACTTGGCGAGGTTCTACGCCAAATTTACCACATAAATAATACAATGGGCCTGGATGTGGTTTAATCGCGGGTAATGACTGTCCCCCAAGCATTTCACTGAATAGATGATCGATACCAAATGCCGCCAATACTGGCTGAACATGGCGAGTTGGTTTGTTCGTTACCACGGCTAAGGTATAACCGCGAGCCTTTAAGGTTTCCAATGTTTCTTTTACATTTGGATATAAACGACTCACATTGCAAAGGTTCTCCGCATAATACACATTAAAACGCTCTTTCACTTGCTCCATTTCTGCATCTGAAAAGTCTTTACCTGTTTGTACTTTTGCCCATTCTAAAGCACGAGCAATCAATACAGGTGCCCCATTACCAATCCAAGTTAACACTAACTCTTCTGGTGCTTGAGGTAAACCAAAGTCTGCTAAAGCAGAATTCACAGACAACGCTAAATCCGGCAAGCTATTCACGAGCGTACCATCTAAATCAAAACCGATAACTTTAAATTGAGTCTTCATTCTCACTACCATCTATTTAACTGAAGCTAACTGCGCGCGCATTTGATCAATGATTTGTTTATAATCTGGTTTACCAAAAATCGCTGAGCCTGCCACAAACATATCTGCACCGGCTGCGGCGATTTCTGCAATATTATCCACTTTTACCCCACCATCAACTTCTAAACGGATATCTAAACCACTTTCATCAATCAGACGACGTGCCTGTTGTAATTTTTTCAATGTGGAAGGTAAAAAGGATTGTCCACCAAATCCTGGATTCACGGACATTAACAAAATCACATCCACTTTATCTAATACATAATCCAAATAACTTAATGGTGTGGCAGGATTAAACACTAAACCTGATTTGCAACCGTGATCGCGAATGAGCTGTAAAGAGCGGTCAATATGTTCACTGGCTTCAGGATGAAACGTAATGTAATCCGCACCCGCTTTGGCAAAATCAGGAATAATACGATCGACCGGTTTTACCATCAAATGCACATCAATAGGTGCTTTAATACCGTAATCACGCAAAGCTTTACAAACCGCAGGGCCAAAGGTTAAATTCGGCACATAGTGATTATCCATTACATCAAAATGAATTACATCCGCACCGGCATTCAACACGTTTTGCACATCATCACCAAGACGAGCAAGATCTGCAGAAAGGATAGAAGGGGCGATTAAATAAGGTTTCATTTGTCATCTCCTAAAGGATAAAAGTGCTTGTAGTTTACTACGTTGAGCTTAATTTTACCTTGATTATTTACAAGTTTTAGCTGAAAACAAAGAAAAAAATAACCGCACTTGATTCAATTGCCTCAAAGTGCGGTTGGTTTTTCAGTTATTTTGAAATGCTATCAATCCATTGGAATAATTCATCGAGATCATAATCTCCTGAATGAGGTACACCCCAAGGAGTTTGATAGTCAACTTGCTTACCATTCATGCGTAATTTCACTGCTAAGATCGCACTAATCGCATGAGATGTATCACGATCTGATGTTCCCGCACGGATGCGCCAATGCTGCGTTTTACTCTGATCGAGATAATTCATGGCATTCATGAGTTTCACGATTTGTTTATCTGCCATTTCTCCTTTCTCAGTGCTGTGCTGCAGTGAATATGCAGTAAAGTGTTTATTATTCACCGTTTCCGTACCGAATAAATTATTCTCGCCAGAACTCAAATTCAATGCGTCAAACGCAGGGGGAGATTTCATTCGTTTTTCAGAGTGAACATAGCCATCCCAATCAATATCGCTTACGCTATCTTTGCTCACTCTCACCCAAGGTTTTCCCTCAAAAGAGGCACCATTTTTATGGGCTTTATTTGCAGCCGAGGCAATCACTGAACGCATATAATCTTTGAAAGAGCCATTTCCTTGTGCATCTAATGTCAAAGCATGACCTTTTTCATCTTTTAAATTTAAGCTATTTAAGTAAGCTGGAAACGCCGCTTTAAGTTGATCAGAAACCTTGATTTCATCTGCAGACAATGTCCCTTCAATTTTAGCTTTTTCTACCTGTGAACGGTCATTATAGCTATTGGCATTTAAACGGCTCATATCCATACGGCTATATTCATTTACACCGTTAAATTCCCACTCATAAGCACTATCTGCATTCTCTAAATTGGTAATCGGGCAATAAGCCGATACCGCAAAAATAGCATCACTTGCCTCGGACGCGCCGGCTTGTTTTAAATAATCGATATAATCGTTGCTATCACCACTTGCACCCAGTAAAGCAGATAATGCCCCTCCAGCACTGGTACCGTTAGAAATAATCTTCTTCGCATCACCAGGCATCACATTATCATTCGCATGCAAATAACGAACAGCAGCTTTCAAATCAATAATTGCTGCAGGTGCTTTACCGGTGTATTTCCCGTCTTTTTCTAAAGTTCGGCCGCGCGCGCCTACGCTCGCCACTACATAACCTTTAGAAAGTGCGGTCATAATGGCATTCGGTTTATCGCCACTACCAAAACCTTTGGCGTCATAAGTTGCCGCCTTAGCAGGCATATAGCCACCAACTGCATTAGGTAAAAAGATCGGCGCCGTTTCAGCTGAATAACCATTTATTTTTTCACCCTTAAAATAAGCTTCCGGAACATAAATATTTAAGGTTTGATAATCAGGCTCGATAGGATTCGCCACGTACACAATCTTTTCAAAGGCACGGAATTTAACCAATGAATCCCCTACTTTTACCTCTAAAGTGCGGTAGTTTTTTGGGGTAAATTTAAGATCGAATCCTTTGTCGGTCTGATTTAAATAAGAGGTATTGGCTAGAGGATCGGGTTTATTTGGCATAGCAAGTGTTGAGGTTGAAAATGTAAGTGCAATAAAGGTTGCAAGAAAAGTAGCTTTTTTCATAAAAATATCCTTACTGATAAATCTTATTTATAAGACTATTATGAAAAATGAAAGTTCTGGAGATAACTAAAAAATACGGGCAATTTAATTCTTGATACTGTAAGGTGTATTTTAGAAAGCTTATTAAGCATGTAATTTGGATAATATACCTAGGACATAATTGTGTATTACATAAGTGTTGCCGCCCGCGAATTTTGAGAAATATAACCGTTAAAAGTGAGAAATCTGAAATCTTGGTCGTTTCCCATTTTAAGCGGTTAAAAATCACTAAATTTGAGAAATAAAAACGCCCTTTAAATCATCATTAAAGGGCGTTTAAATTTTACACTTTAGATAAACCCGCACAACATAACCGTTCCTAAAAAAGCAAGATAAATTCCTTTTTGCACCTATTTAGCCCTCCATACCTCCCCAGCCTAATTCGACCACAGTCAGTCATTTTTCCGTAATGATGGCTTGCTATGTAAACCTAAGAGAGCAATCCTATGACCAATTTAAACAAACACAGGAAACCCACAAAATGACAAATTTTCAAATGAGAACCGAGCAGGAAATGATGATGGAATTAGCCCTTATTGCAGTGAAAGAACACGACGGTTTTATTGTAGACGGTTCGCAATATTCACTGCCTAACGAATGCGGGCAAACTTTTGTCTATAACACGGCATTTTTAGATGTGCGTTTTGTGGAAAACGGACGCAAAGATTGCGTGGTGAGATTTACGTCCACGCTCGCCCCTTTCGCCCCACCGTTTTATTGCTTGCTTTCCGAATTAGAAGACTAAAACAAAGGCTTCGTGATCACGCGAAGCCTTTTTCATAGCTAAAATTTATAGACTAAATTGTCCTCGTACGCCACTTGGTAGTTCAGCTTGGCATTGACCGTAATCCGCTCGGCATTCTCAAATGCCTGCCAATTATCCACCTTGTCTTCCAGCATATAATTCACAAATCGAATAAACTCCGACTTCGTTGAGCTAAAGAAAACATACGGCGGTCGCGTGATATTGACCAGTCGCAAGAAGTCAATCAGGTCAAAATATGTGGCTTGTTTGTAACTTTCTTGCTTGGTGCAAAGGTAAGGCGGATCTAACACAAACAAGGCTTTCGGGTTATCGGCAAACTTCGGCAGCAAGGTATGGAATGACTCGCGAATAACCTCCACGCCGTCCAAATAGCCGTCCGCACTTGGGTAATCGCTTAACCGCACACAATGCCAGAAATCTTTACGATATAAGTCTTCAAGTGAGCCTACTTGCTGACCGCTAAACAACAGCCAACTCGCCAAACAATTTAAGTCTTTATAACCTTGAAATTCATCAATGATTTGGATGATTTCTGCCTTTAATGCCTTTGGTAAACGCTTATTTTTTGGCGTAGCGTTACCAATTCTGGCGAAGATTCGTGCGCGTAAGGTATTAGTGTCGCTGATATGTGCTAATCTTTCCGCATATCCATCAAAATCATTGTAAATGACGTGAGCTTTGGGTTTAATTACTTTAGCTGCGTGGCTTAATAAGCCCGAGCCGCCGAATGTATCAATAATCGTCCAGCCTTCGCCATCACCTTTAATATTCTCATTTAAAACTGTTTCAAAATGTTTAAGAAACATTCTTTTTTGTCCGATAAACGGCAATGGGGCTTGTTTAAAGGTGTTTTGATTTGCCATAGTTTTTCCTTTCTATTCTATGGCGTTCCGATGCTCAAGGCATTCTGACACTCAAATCAAATTAACGTGTAGTATTAACGGTTTTGCAACGAGGGCATTTGATTTCTAAATAACCAACTATCCCCACTTTCGCCAATAATTTGTTACAAAATGTGCAACGGATTGCTTTAATTGACTGCATATATTTCTCCTAACCAAAAGATTTGTTACAATCCGCCAGCCTTGCGCAAGGTAGGCGGCGTATGGCTATATGCAGGCTCGTTCTGCGTAGCTGGTAACAACGAGCATTCCTAGTGCCGTTGTTATCGCCGTCTTTTCTTCATTGAATTACTTTGTGCAGGGTAAACTCTCCTTTAACTTTTCTCTTTATTAAATATAGCTGCTAGTTGATTCGGACTAAACCGCCAGCCTTGGTCAGTATTTCTGAGGGCATTAAAACACCATTCGCTGCAGAAAAACTTACTGCGTTTTTGTTTAATTCCAAGAACAATCCCGACAGCGCCCCACCAGTCGTATTTACAACCCAAAGTGCGGTCAAAATACGCTTTGATTTCTGCTTCGGGTACACCGTCCAGCGGAATTAAATCCCATTTGGTGTTATCGGATACATCAATCTGTTTGCAACGCACCCCGCCATCTTGTACTGACGAGGAGTAGCAATCGAACACGATTTGATGTTCGTAATGATGCCCATTGGTAAATTCAATGCGTTGCACGGCAATTTCGCAGTGTGAATAAACACCTTTCGTGAAAAATCGTGTGGCGGCATCAGCCAAGGCTTTAATGGGTTCTTTTCGCCAGCTGCGTTTGTGTTTGTAGAGAGCTAAATACAAGTTAGCCATTTTGGTATGCCTCCATCAAGTTATCCATTTGTTTAATAATATCGTTATGGATTGATTGCATTTGCTCAAGTGTAAGATTAGGTGCTTTGAGCTCGTACTTGCGCATACGTTGGTCGGCAAGCTCCATTTGTAGTTTTTCCAAGCCTGCCGCCTGTGTCAAAATCAAGTTTGTGGCGGTCTTATTATCCAGTTTGGCACGTTGTGCAAAGTCTGAGATATATCGACTGCACTCGCCTTCATAATTTGCGGATTTAAAGGCTTCTGCGGCCGCTTGACGCTCACGGTACTCACTCTCAAAACGTGTCCACGTGCTGTAGATTTTGGCCGCGTGCTCGTCGATATTAGCGATAAGTCGAGTTTGAGCGTCGGCTAAAAGTGCGGTTTGTTTTTCGGCTGAAATTACCCACGTGAGTGTGTCACGATTTAATTCGTATGCTGGGCTCGGTTGCTGCTCAATCAACACTGGCTCGCCCTGTTTGTTGCTGACAATTTGCTTGCCTTGAGATTGTCCGTTAATTAGCTCAATATATTTATCTTGGCTAATTTCCACCGCACCTTCTGGGACAAAACTACCATCTGTGTCATCAAAAAAGCCATTTTTGTAGTACATAGTCATTATTTCCATCTCCCAATAGTCATCCAGTCTGCAGTCCCTAAATACCAGCTTGTTACTGTCGCTGTTGTATTCGTTTTGGCTTGCATGAATACCCAGTTATATTGTCCTTTACCGCTTGCTCTTGATTCATATCGTTCCGTGATAAAACATCGATATTCTTTATCTACATATGCAATAGGTAGGACTAGATCTGTATGCACAGTAGTACCTTCTCGAGTAAATACCACCAGACCGGTCTGAATCATAGTCCCATCAGGATATTTTCTAATTTCAACGTTACCGATTTTTTGATAGGTAATTGCAGTATTAATAATTTGAGAGATAGCTTGATTAAAATCCGTAATCTGGCTCACTGTATGGGTATGACTAACATTTGCTTTCTTACCAATTTCTGCCAACAGTGTCGCTTTAACATTTGCATCCCCTGCAAGCGCATTTGCAATTTCAGCTAAAGTATCTAACGTAGCGGGTGCCGTTCCTACTAAAGCCGCAATCGCCGCTCGAACATAGGCGGTTGTAGCCACAGTAGTATCATTGACTGTTTGATCTGGGGTCGGGGCTTTTGGCGTGCCTGTAAATATTGGTGATGCAATAGGTGCTTTATCGTTCAATGATGTTTTTACAGATGCAGAAACAAGCGCTCTAATTGCTTGCGTAATTTGATTAAATTGCCCTTTATCTGGCGTCATCCCAGCATCTGTTAAAATATTTAACAGTTCAGCCTGCACAATATTGAACCAGTCCGCCCCCGGATAACTTGGTGCCACACCGTTACCGCCCTCTGTAAACCAGTGTGTATCTGCGGGTTCAAATTTTTTGGATTTAATTTCCGGCATGGTTTTTACACCAGAATCATTATCTAATGCGTACATGTCATTCCTCTTTGTAGATAAAAATCATTTCGAGATGCGAATAGCAAAAGCGCTTCAAAAAACACTCCACTTTTGAGCGCTCAAACATCACCAATTCTTGCGTAACATCATCTAAACACGTTGCGCGTTGCATAGCTTTTGAGTTTGTGTAAACAAACACACGCCATGCGTTCTCTTGCGGATAAAGCGGATAAAGGCAATCACGCTCACAATGATGTGGATAATGCGAGACCACATTTATGGCGTAACCGGCTTGCTTTGCAATATCCTCTAAATAATGCTTATTAAATGAGCCAACCTCATTGTCTTTTGCTCTCAATGCTTGCCTGCGTGCCGCAACAGTGCTAATTTCCGAGCATTCCGGCAATCCAAAAAATTGCTCCCAGTCATCCAATAAAATGAGCGCGTTGCCAGGCATGCGCTCTGATATGAGTTGTTGTGCGGTCGCATTTACCAACTCTAATTGTTCGGCACGAACGGAGAGTAACTTGGCTAACACGCTGTCATAACTGCGGTGCCAAGCTAACCCAACTGGCAAAAGCTTGATTGCTGCATCAAGATATTGAGCCTGCTTTATGCTTGCCATGTAATATCACCCAATTTAATGATTTCGCCTTTGCCCAACTCAATATCCTGCGTTGGGTAGGTTACGCTATTGTCCACTTCGCCGATGACGTTAGATACAATTGCCCGCAAGTGAGAGAGATAGACGGTTTTTTCCGGCTCTACTGTTGCAAAATAAGCCACAAGCGCATTTTTAACTGCGGTTTTGAGTTCGGTTGTTGCCGGGACAAGACGAATAGTAAGCGCTTGTGTTCGGACTTTAGGTGCAAAAACAAATAATTCATTCCCGGCAGGCATACCTTCCCACAAACCTGTTACCGGATTGCGGTGCCCCTCGATGTGTTTTGTTACTTTTGCAATGTCTTCGCCCGTCGGCAAAATGTCGCCTCGGTCATCACAAACAATCGCCACGCCTGTCGTGCCGCCTCCGCGATAGCGCGGGTAACACCAAGCGCGGGTAATACCTGGCACTTCTCTTGCCCAACGTACATAATCATGAGGGGCGCCACCTGCCGGTGGAAATTGCACACGCTGAATAAGTCGTGAGAGGAGTTGATACAGGCTCTCAATTTCTGCGCCTCCGCTCATAGACTTAACGATGGCTTTCGGTTTAACGCCTAAAATCGCGTTTGTGAGCGTTAATGATTCGCCGTTTGATAAATTGCCAATAGAGCCTTCTGTGGTGCACTCAACGGCAACGTCAAATGCACCAACTGTCGCTGTTTGATTTGTTGTCGTGACAAAAATTAAGCCCGTAGGGCCGTGCTGAAATTTAGTGCCTTTTGTAATTTCTGCTTGCACTGCAACATCTAACGTAATAATCCCCGCGGATTTTGTTGCAGGTTTACGAGAGATCCCTTTATAAAGGGCATATTCGATTAAGTATGATTCATCTGCGGTTGTTGGGATGATTTGTTTGGCAATGTAGTCAAGATGGACATGTTCACCGGCGCTCAACGCTGCACAAACACGATTAATGACTGTGATGACATTATTGCGTTTTAAACCAGGTAAACGATGTGCAATCTGTTGTTCGCCTTGCGTGATAAGTTGTGTCAGTGTTGGCGTTTGATAGGGCATTAACTACTCCAGCGAGTTGAGAACGTTAATTGGTCTTTGCTGCCATCGGGCAGAGTCACAATAATAGTTAGCAACAGCACTTGAGCATTTGGATTGGATGCGACCACTTGATAATCAATAACCAGCTTATCATCAATAAGCCAGCTTAACGCTTGGGTCGCATAAGTTTGTGCGTCATCAAGAACGGATTGGAGTTGTTTTTCGCGGCCAAGAAGCCATAATTTTGACCCGGTGCGATGAGTATTGTCATCGCCAAAATCATCTCCCCACCAGCCGCGCTCATCACCAACTCGTAAATCGGTAAATAAGCTAATAACAATAGCGGTGGTAAGACTATCATCAAGCATTAACTCATCGTTGATAACCACTAAATCTCCGTGACCGTCCACCCAAGTTAATGCTAAATCTGACATATGCTCTCTACACCGGTTTACCTACACCTTTTTCGTGGTCGTGGTCTTTGCCGCTTTTACCACTTGAAATGTGATCAGTTGCTGTTGATGTACCAATAATATCAACGTCACCGGTGAATTGAGTTTGTGGACTATCAAAGACGATTTGATCTGCGGATACGGTAAATTTTTTGCATTTAAGTATCGCCTCGCCGTTTTCGGTGAGCAAAAGATTATGCCCTTCACGATGATACATCACCGAATCACCTGCTTTGAGATTGGTTGGGCGGACACCTTTATCATCAACGACAATAACAACAACGTGCGAACGCTTACCGCCAACCTCTAATGCAATCACCTCGCCGGCAACCGGAACGGAGGAGAAGCCATAATTTTGAAAACGCTCCGCGTCATCAATCACCTCGTCAGATTGCAAACGGATCTGTAAATTTTGTCGCTTATGCTCGTCTGACACAAAAGCCATCACACCGCGATTAATAAGCAGTTTTAAACTGCGTTTAATGGGTGCTAAAATACGATTTAAACCTTGCATGCTTTTACTCTTATTTAAAATCGCTAAATTCTTTCACTTTGTCTTTGTCTGATTTTTTAGCTGTTTTGGATTTTTTGCCACTTAACGCTTCCGGTGGTTCACTAAATGCATCACGATGCATTAATGTGATATGCGTTTTAGTACCTCCCTCATCAAGCACATAGCGACAATCCACAATCAACCGCTCCTCTTTGTTGATACCAAGCTGGGGCGCGTGTAAGGTCACTAGCTCATTGGGTAGCCAAAGCGTGCCGTCTTCTTTTTGCCAGCCTTGCACAACCACATTTGAGCGCTTGCCCTCAGCGTTATTACGCTGTTTTTCCCACATCGCGCGAGCATAACCGGTAGAGCCGGTCATATTGTCGTCAGCAATTAATAACATCGGGCGATAACGAGTAATCTCTGTATCGGCCACTTCCGATTTTAATCCGCTTGCACTCATACTTACCCCCAAACATCCGCTTCTTTGCTTTCTTTGTTGCCTTTTGCTCCGCCTTGTTCGGCATCCCCGATGACCCGGTAAAGCGAAAAACGTTGTGTCCAGTCATCATTCAGCTCTATTTCAAGGAGGTTTTTGCCTAACGTCAACTCTCCGACTAATTTGTCGCCGGGGTCGGTAAAGACAAGGTTGCCGTCCACATCAGATGTAACAAGCACCCCTTTATGGCGTGCTGCTTTGCTAAGCGTGTCAAACGCGGTTTCACCCGGTTCGACTTGCCAAACACTTATCTTTTCGTTTGCCCCAGACTCTGTAACCTGCCACTTAACTTTGATATTAAACGGCCGACAAATAGCTTCTGCGATTTGTTGTAATGTTTGATTTTTAAAATGATAACTTTGATGCAGTACCGAGCAATCCACTAAATCTGCGGTTTTATCCCGCCCAGTGGCTTTAATGTCTTTGTTTTTGTCTGTCACATGTTGTGTAAGCGCATCAAGATGCCCGGTAATAACTGTCTGCCCATTAATTTTAAGTACTACCGGTGCGCCTGGCTGAATTTGTGATACATCGGCATCGGGACGGACTGCAATACCTATCTCAAACTGTCCGCTCATTGACTCGAGCGATCTAAATACGGACAAACTCGTCCAGCCCGAAAAAATATGATCTTTTAAGTACAACTCAATTTTTGGCGTGCTCATTGTAATACCTCAACGGTTGTGCCACCGATACAAAACAAGGGATGATAAACCCCATTGCGCTCGGCAAACTGTTGCCATTTTTGGCTATTGCCACTATGAGTGTACTGTACAACTAGTGCAGGGTAAGTATCTTTAAGTGCCACATTTTTAACACTAGATAACTGTTCTCCACGTGTTCGTAAGTCTGCAATGATGGCGCTTCTAAACTGCTCCAAGGCTTGATAGCTTTGCCAGTTTTCGGCATCCGCATTATCCAAAATGACCTCTTCGAGCTGTTTGTCAATCTCCTCAATTAATAATGCCACATCCGTTTTAGATTCAATGCTTTGCGCATTGTGATCTAACGTATCTGTCAACGCTTGAGATGCCGCTTTTGCTTGCTCCACCGCAAGGGTAGTTTTAATCAACCGGGCAACATTAAATTGCAGCTTAGTCATAAACGCCTGAGCAAGCGCCTCTGAGCTTGCTAAATCAGTATTACGGATAGCAACAGTCCCCGTAGGTCGATGGCGCTGTGCATTTATAATTGAGCTCAACTTAGCGCGGGGCATTTCGGTTTTGTTTTTGAGCGTATCTGTAATCGCACCGTGAATAACGGTTGCAGTAAGAGATCCTTGGTTAAAGGCTTGCTTGGCTTTAATGCCGGGTGTTTGTTTAAACTGCACCAAGCCTTGCAATGTTTTTGCGAGCATAAGAGGAGAGCGCACAAGACCGGTGATATGATTTTTAAGTGTAAGCGCTTTGCTTTTCATTTCACCGATATTGGCGGCCACGGCATTGATGTTTTCAAACGCCGACTCAACAAACCCCATCACTGAGCCGGCAAATTGTAAAATGGGGTTATCTAACAAACTGTCTACAAAGCTCTGCATGCCCTCAAGTTGCTCAGCAAAATCAGACGATAGCGCATTGATTGCATTGGTATATTGTGCCAACGCCGAAAATTGCGTGTTTTTGGCTGTTTCCGGTGCGTTTTCTTTGATATCCGGGGTGAATGTAATGTCAAAGCGCGTCACCCGTAAATGCCCTGTGGAATAGTGCGCTTTATAGCTATCGACGCAAACATCAATATTCTTAAAAAAAGGATGCTTTAATTCACCGCGGCCTTTTTCTAACGCATCAATTAGTTTTTCTGCTTGGGCAATATGATCATCTCCAATGACTAAACAGGAGATGTTATACGACCGCACTTTTTTACCCAGGTCTTCAGTTAATCCATCATCCCGAAGAGGGTATTCATGCTTCACCAATCGGCGGCCACCTTCGAGGGTTTGATTCTCCTCGATTAAAAATGGCACACCTGCAAAACTGCCTTTACCTGTAATTTTAGCCATAATTAATCGCTCCCATAGAGTTCGGTTCCCATATAGCCTGTTGTCGTTTTTATATGTAAGTAATTATTGCCGGTGTTGGTGTTAAGATTAGTATTTCCGACAGTGGCCGTTGTGCCATCTGCGGCTTTGACTTTAACTTCGATTTCTCCGTTAAGTTTGGTTTCTTTCGGCTCCGGTGACGATAACATCTCACCGACTTCACTTCCGAGCCAACCTCCAAGCCAATCCCCTAGCACACCGCCGATTGCAGCACCCAGTACAGGAATAGGGATTAATGCTTGTCCGATAACCGCCCCCGCAGTAGCCCCAGCCATTGAGCCGATAGACTCACTTTTTTCTTTTGTTGTCGCGGTGTCGTCCGCCAAAATCATAGCCCCTTCGGCAAGAGCTAATCCCGTACCGATTGCCGGCAATCTTTTTGCCGTATTAGCCATCGCACCGGCTGCTGTTTTGGCAACATTAGTCGTTGCCTGCATAGCGGTTTTAGCTGCTGTTTTTACGCCTTGGGTCGCTGTTTTTGTTGTTGCTGCAATGGCTTTTGCGGCACCATTCGCTTTTTTGCCGCCTAACACACGAGTGCGACCACGCCCGCCGCCAATGCCGCTAAGTTGTGATAAGTTGGTAACATAAACAGGTGTTACCCCCGAAATATCACCCAACATACCGCCGACACCAGCAGATGCGCCACCTTTGCCACGCCCTAAAAGTTTCCCAACACCCCACTTTCCAGCATATAAAGCACCTTTACCGACAGTTTGCACCATGCTGTTTCTGGCGATTTTATTTGCTCCATAAAGTGCGGCGGCAAATGTGGCTAAATTGCCATATCCGCCTGCTTTTTCGGACAACCAAGACATAGTAGCGCCTAGACTTTCGAGTATAGGCTTCACGTCTTTGGATAAATCTTTTAAATCCCGCAAGGCAGTTACCAGAGTATTGCTGATTTGTTTTGCAAACTCATCAAATTCACCGCTATCAATCTTTTCGTTGAGCCAGTCTAGGATACCGCCGAGCTCGGCTTTTAATTCGTCAAAGACTCCTTTCTCCATCAATTTTGCTTTCATTGATGTGATTGTGTCTTCTAAGTTTGAGACCAAACCGTCCCATGTTTTCATTTGCTCCTTTGCCGCCCCCTGAGCATCTTTGCCCATACCACGCAAAAGTGCGGCGATTGCTTTACGCCCAAGTTTGCCTTCTTGGAGCATCTTTTGCATTTGTTCGGCGGTGTATTTACCACCGGTTTCAGCGGCTAAAATCTCAAACACTTTGACATTGCGCTCAAGTAGCGGATTAATCTCCTCCATTGAGAGCTTGCCTTTGATAAATCCTTTTGAAATAGCAGAGATATAACCATCAAGGTTTGACTTATCACCGCCCACCTTGGCGTTATAGTCTACTAATGCCTGTAACGATCCATTCATTGGATCAATGCCGGCGGTTTTAAGGCGCATCATGGCATCTTGCACTTCACCGAATGCCATTGGGGTGTCCGTTGCAAATTGTTTTAACCATGCCGACGCTTTATCTCCGTCTTTGCCAAAAGTTTGTCTCATTCGGATGTCGGCCATCTCAAATTCGGCGGCCGTCTTAATCAACGTACGTCCAGCTAAAACCCCCCCGGCTGTAAGAGCTAGGAATGCACGATTGCCCACTCTGTCTAGAGTATTAGACAATCCGACAACGGAGCTTTTTAAACCATTAAGCGCCGCTTTACTGCGAGATGCCATACCCTGGATAGACTGACCAAATCTGTTGGCTTGGGTGGATACATTGCCGGCAAGATTAATATAAAAAGAGGTCGAATTAGTGGTCACTTTGCTGGACTCCCGAATTTATATAATTGATGTAGCGAGGCAGGTTATAGATAGGTTGAGAAAGCAGCCACGACGGGCTGCATTGATAATGTTTAGCAAGCAACAAACAAGTCTTCTCAAACACCCTCACTTGTTGCATCCAGTCGCCCCCGCTCAAGCACCTTCTGCACTTTTGCGGATTCAACGGTTTCGATGGCGGCGTTAATTAATGCCAAATCACCCGGCGTTAGCGAGCGTAATTGCGCAAGAGAGATTGGGCCTTGCAATTTGCCAACACTGGCAATTTGACGGCGCAACAGCTCATAACTAAACAGAGTTTGACTCACAACCAGCACGGGATTGCCTTGCTTGTCTAACATTAAGCGTTCGGATGCCATTTCTGCGTCAATCAAATCGCCGGTGGTTAAATCGCGCAATTTGACTTCGTACTGAGGCTCTTCGCCGTACATCAGACCGTTTTTCAATGTAATTTCCATTATTTGGCACCCTTATACTTTTTTGCATTCGGCGGCAGCAAATTTAACGCTAATTTCGCCTTTTGCGGTTAATGTTACCGCATCAACAACCCATGCATTCGCAAGCAGGTAAGTTTGTCCGATGTCGGTCTCAAATTCGATGGTAGCGTCCGTCATGTTTTTAATATCCATCACATCTACTCCGGCAGTATTAAAAACTTTGCACTCCACCGTTGCCTCGGTTGGTGTCTCTTGATAGCCGTAAACACGTGCGCCTTTGACGGTTTGACGGGTAAAGCCACCGATATCCAATGTGGCATCCTCGGCAGTTGGATATTCCGTGCCATTAGCACGGATGCGCGCAATTCCTTGGTATTTCATGCGGTCTCCTTATTACAAGCGGAATTGGATAGCGTGGGCGTAGAAGCGGAATTGATTTACCACATTCTCACCGGATAACACGTTTAAGCGGCATTTATTGTCCTGGTCGCGCTCAACGATTAACGTTTTTGAAAACTCGTCAAAATCCTCGACCAACCCTTTAAATTCCTGCTCCGTGAAAAGCGCCAACAATTCGTTTCGGATAATTTTAGGCGTTACAATAGCCTGGCCTGGCGCCACGCGAATGCCATCGTTGGCTAACTTGTGACGTGGATATTTACTTGTGATGCGCTGACGGATGGCATAACGCAAATAGCTCAACGTAGCAATGGTCTCAATGTAGAGATAGCTTTCGTCCATTTCACCGAATGCGTTTTTGCGATACATCGTAATGGCCGTTTCAATTTGCGGTTGATTGTTAGCATTGACTGTATATGTACTTAATCCGCTGTAAAGCAACGTATTACGAGCGGTGTAGTCCCAACGATCACTCATTGCCGGTGGCAATAAATCCATCACCAACGTTTGCACCGGTCGTGCCGGATCAATCGCTAATGACTGAGATGCTGTTGCACAATACGCGGTAGCCCATTCGTAAGCCGGTTGTGGTACGTTATTTGTCGCTAGTGCAGTAAACAAATAATCATTACGCAATTCGGCAAATGTTGTAGCTTCAGCGTGTGTGCCGCGTTTAGCGATAAAACATAACCCATCGATTTGTTGCATCGGCCCCCAGCGTTTGACTAATTCTGCTCGCAAGAGATTTAAGCTTTCGGTGTCAGTAAACGGATTGACAATATAGTTCCACCATTCGGCACCAAACCCGGTAATTGCCGCAGACATATCTGGATTCACCGCACCGCCGCTCATCTTGGTAATTTGTACCGAGATGCCGCTTGGGTAGCTTTCGCCAGCATAATAGTTTGTGCGGATATCAATGTCGTTGCCACATTCGCCCTTAAATCGGCAGGTAAGATTGATGGTGTCTGTTTGAGAGGGGTCAACTTCCGCGGTTACAACGATGTCATGGTTTGCAGACACCAATTTTTGCAATTTAGCGGCAATCGTTGCAGCAGTATCGCCAATCGAGACGGACTGTTTAAAGTTAACCCCGCCAATCATGACGCTTAACACGCCAACACCACTTGCGGTACCGACCACTTTGACTTTTCCGGTCGCTTTTGCGCCGGAATGGCTTTCTTCGAGCGGCAATGCCCACAAATCTAACGTACTATTGTGTGCTTTAAACACCTCAACCATACGCGCTAATTGAGAGCCACGACCAAATAATTCTTTTGCTTGAGACGCATTAAGGACGCGCAAAGCTTGACCTGCCACCGCAGTGCCTGTGGTCAATTTTGTACCGACGATCAGCACCTTGTGTAATTGTGCCGGTGTGCCAGATGTCGCTTTGCTGTTATCAAATTCGATGTACGCAAGCGGGACGCGATTCGCATTGGGAATATCGTTATACGAAATAGCCATTATTTATCTCCTTTAGGGGATTTTTGTTCGACGATTTCCACGTCGCCGTTTTTTAAATGATTAAGCCAATAACCACTACGTGGTTTGTCTTCGCCTTCGGCGGCTAAGGGCTCAAATGTGTCCGGGTCTCGGATAACCATCCCGGCTTTGGGTTTGATTTTAAATACCATTTATTCTCCTTGCTTCGGCAAAATGACAGTAAGTTTGGTTTTATCATCTAACCGCTCTGGGTTTTTAGATTGATTAAACTGATGGTGATACTCAATAAAGTCATCAAGCGTACTTGTATCAGTTGGGTCGGGCAGTGGTTGTAATGCATTAAAATACATGCCATAAACCGCCACACCCATGCCACTTTGGGTGTCACTCCATAAATTTTGCACCGACTGCAACTCAAAAAAGCCGCTCGGTGCAATTTGACTTTTATGCAGCCCAGCAGTCAGCGCCTCGACCACTTGATAAATGCCCACATTGTCTTTGCGTTGACCGTTTAGCACATCACAGACGACAAAAACACCCCAGCGAGCAATCACAGCATTGGGGCGCGGACTTGGCATTTGCCCCAACCAGGCGACATAGACCGCCGGAGGATTACGCACTAAACGCGTAATTGAGCTTTCATCCCACTGCCCCGGATGTTCTGCCACTTCGCGCAAATAGTCTCCGCAAATATCCTTAATTTTTTGCATTAGGTTTGCAGAGGTTTGGGCAATAATGCTCATCAAATAAATCCTTTTGACTGATTACGCCCCCACACGGAGCCTGATGACTCAATCATGGCGACATTTTCGCTTTCAACAGTCTCCCCTTGGTCGGTAATCCCAAGGGAGATCGTGCCCGCGGCAACTTTTTCGAGATACCGAATGCTATCTTCGTAGTCTTCACGGGCTTGTGCGGTCGCACGATTTTTTTCCAGGAAATAGCGTGCAATGTAGCAACAGTGGCGTTCTAGCACTGCCGGAGCTTGATTGAGTGGCAGGGTATAACGCCCGGCAAGATAACTATCAATCGTTTGGGAGGCGTCTTCCAAGGCTTCTTGGATTTTGTCCAAATCTAACGTTCTTTCAGGCGTTAGTGCGATAGACAAAATTGAGTCTGTACCATAGCGTTTGATTAAGCTGTCTTGCGTTGCATACTGCATTATTCGCCATCCTTCGGTGCTGTTGCAGTGGTTAATAGCGCCACCAACTCTGCCTTAACAGCTTTACCATCAAATGACACACCGCGTGCGTTTAACTCAGCCTTTAATTGCTCGACGGTGAGTTGATTTAAATCGGCTGGTAATGCGCTATCGTCCAAGGCTTTTGATGAGTCTGTATCCGCACTGTTTTTAGATACTTGTTTCGCATCACCACCTTGATTCGGCTCCATTGGTTCAGGCGTTCCAACAACCAACCTGTGATCGCCTTGTAACGCCGCCACTTGTTCTGCCGTAATCGCTTCAACGGTGCTTTCACCGAGAGGTAATACGCGACCAGCGCGGCAATAGCCGTCTTTAATGCGGTTTTGCACCATGATCTTAAATAGTTCAAGCATTTCATTTTCGTCCTTAAATAGGGTTTAAATAGGATTTAAAGTGCGGTTAAAAACGGCCGCACTTTTCCCGCATTTACTACAGATAATCGGCAACCACCAATTCCAAGCGACCTTTCAATTCGTTATCCACGGTTGCACCGTTTTCGACACGGAACTCACGTTCTAACAACTTGGTTGCCTCTTCTTCCAACGATGGCGGCACAATGATGTGGGTTGGTTTAATGCCTAAACGGCGGCCACCGTCCCCTTGCACTGCACGCATCGCTTTAATGGCTTTCCAAAGGTTCTCCGCTGTGAGTTTGCCTTTCACTGCATGCGCCATTTGCCAGAAACCATACCCCACGTTAGAACGCGCATCTACACCATAGGTGAACACGTCTTTCATAAAGACTTTTTCATCATTCGGATCGGTAATTTGCGCTGGTGTTGGGGTTTTACGTTCTTGGTAAATAATCGGCTTCAAGGCGCGTGAGCAGTCTAAGAGATACCAAGCATTATCTGCGGTTACACCGGTGCTATCATCGGTGATGTTACTTACCGATTTCGGGCTGGTGCCGTCCACATTTGCGCCCACCGGATGATCGGTGTCAAAGAAATACTGCTTGTCGTAACATTCAGTGGTAAAGCCGTCTTTTAACGCACCAAATACTAAAGTGTCTGGCAATTCACCTGCAGCACGCCCCAATTCTTCAATGAGTGGGCTATACACGCCAACGTTGTCATCTTCGATATCGGTACGCGCAATTTCCACCGCGTTAGCCCATTTTTTGTTGGTAATCGAATAACCGTGGCTTTGAATCGCGGTAATCGCACGTTCACCTACCCATTCTTTCAAACCTGGCATTTGACCGAGCCACGCATAGGTATTTGCCGCGGTTTGCGATTTCACTACCGTCGCAATTTTGCTGTATTGACTCGGAGCACGTGCCAAGCCTTCTTTAAAGTTTGCACCAAAGCCGACAAACAGGGCTTTGACAATATCAGGGGTTACATTCGCCATTATTCAGTCTCCAGTTGTTTTGCGTAATCAGCTTCACTCATGCCGAGTAATTTAGCCGCTTCTTTTTCCGCTGCACTTAATACTGCTGTGCCTTTTTCTGCTTTTGTCGCGGCAACCTGTGTGGTTTGCTGTGCACTTAACGCCGCAATTTTCGGACGGCTATCTAACATTGCCGACAACGCCGCAACACCTTGTTGTTTGCCGAAGGCTTTCAAGTAATCTTCTTCCGCCTTCATCGCACGACCGTCATTGCGCGCTTGCGTCACCACTTTTTCAATTTGGGTTTCTTCGCTTTGTGCCGACAGCACCGCGACTTGGCTTGCCATTGCGTCATAGGTCGCTTTCGGTACATATTGGCTTAAATCTACTTGAGTGGCTTTCGCGCTCAAGGTCGCCACTTGTTCTTCCGCCTCTTTTTTGCCATTAATCAGTGCGTCTAGCGCATCTTTGGCTTGCTTAGCTTGTTCTTCTGTCGGCTCCGCGCCTTCGGCAATCTCAATACCGAGTGTCGCCAACAACTGTTTCAACAGATCCATTCGACTGTTCTCCTGTTTGGGTAAGGTTGCCGAAAGCACCGCCAACCGCTGCATACCAGTCACACCAGGATCATTAGTCAGCGCTGCCATTCGGATTTCCAGCGGTATGCCTTGCTCATCGTAAGGAAACACCGCACTTAAAAACGCAAACTCGCCATTTTTAATGTGTTCGTAGGCTTTCGGTGTCCAACGCGGCTTAATAAATAAGCCCTGACGTTGTTCATCATCAAACCAACGCATTTCATCTGCATTAAACCAACCAGCCGCCAACACAGCACCCGCTTCCTTGCCCTGTTTCGCCTTAAACCAAGATTCGTGTTCATAATCCACGAGCACGTCTTGTTTTAAATTGCGCACCAAGCCAATTAAGCGGCTCGCAATGGCTTCATCTAAAAACCAATGCGCCACATCGGTAGGCGAACCATCCCGTGAGCGAAACTCGCCTTTAGGTAACAGTTGCTGCCAGCCGTCGGGGGTAGCGGTAAGTTGGGCGGTCAAAACCGCCAATGGGGTCATCTTTGCGTTCATAGTGCTATGATGACGTGCAAAGAGGTTTGGGTGAGTTTGTGGAAGATCAGGAATAAAAAAGGCGTATTTCTGAAAAAGAAATACACCTAGACAAGAAAGGATTTTATAAAATCGTTTAAGAGGCGTTTAAATACGTTTAAGTGCGTTTAAATTTTTTAACCCGATAAACTTTACCATAAAAAATAAAAATGCGTATATGGCAGTTTTAGGGCGGTTTTTATTATTCATCCGAAAGGACTTCTTTAAAGCGGTTAGAAATAATTTGTCGAATTTCTTTTTGACCGCTCTGACCCAATCCTAAGAAAGGTCGTGCATGCATAGATTTTGTGCCGCTTTGATGGTACTGACCATAAGGCTCTGCTGCGCCAATCATTGCGAAATCATCACCATAGTCTAAATTTAAACTCGCCACCAAATCCCCGCGTACCTGTAAGATTTTGCCATCATAGCCGCGATTTTCTCTCGATTGCTTGGTTTTAGGGTGCAATGCTGCCCATTTCTCGCCTTCTGGCGTGCGTTCTTCATCAAAAGCCATTTCGCTTTCATGCCACAACACATTGGCAATTTTACGTGTTAAACCGTCAGATTTACCCACTTCCTGCAACTTACGGAATTGGGATTGAATGGCCGTGGTATCAAATTTAAAGTCTAAATGCATATAATAACCTTGGGTGATGTTGCCCGTAATAAAAGGAAATTGAAATGATAGATAAACAAAACTCCCTGTTTAAAATTTGACTTTTGCATGTTTTAGGCGTATTTTGCAGGAAAAGAAACGAGCTTGTTGTCTAATTGGTAGGACAGCGTTTAGCAATAAATGCCCTGTGCGACTTCGATACTCGCCAAGCTCGTTACTCTTCACCTTTCACAATTTTGTACACGCCAGAACGAATTTTTGCCAATACATCAGCATAATCAACTCGATAAGCATTAATAACTGAATCCACTTTCTCTACAGGCTTTAACTTGTCTTTACTTGGCGAATCCACAACCACCTTGATAGTTTTTTCTTTGTTGAAATAGATTAAATTGTTATGTCCACGCTCAGTATCCCATACAACAAGACTTGGATTAGCAATAATACGAGAGATTGAGGCATATTCTTCAACAGTAAGTCCAACACCGGTTTGATTATGCTTATTCGAACTGGAATGTTCTAATCGCTTTTCCGTCATAACAAGTACACGTTCCGACATTTTTACTCTGCCAGATAGCTCAGAGACACTTTCCGCAATCTCCGTCGAAACAAACCCCGCCGAAATATACCGTGCACTTGCGCCACGTTTGCCCAAATTGGCTTTCACCCAATCCGCAAACGCCTTATGCCGAGCTTCGCTATTGTTAATGGCTTGAATAGTCTGTTGGCGCAATTCACGATTTTGCACTTGCAACAACTTACGAATCACCACGCGATCAGTGCCTAATGCTGCTTGCCCGACATTATAATTCCAACCTGGCTCCGTTTTAATTGTGCCTTGATTAGTTTTAAATACCGTAATTTTGCTATGCGTTTCTTCACCGCTTAGCGGATCTGTGCCAGCTAATGCCCATTCTTCTTGCAAACGTCCGCCACTTTCATCCACCGAAAGCCCTAAATTATTCAGTTGAAAATCACTCAATGCCCGTACTCGACAGCGACAGCCCCAGCCATTAGGCGGGTAAAGGGTATCCCAAATCGGATCATCAAAACGATACACTTTGCCGTGTAATGCCATATGGCTTGGGCGTGTGCGGCTATCTTGCACCGCTACATACTGCCAATAGGGTTGTTCATCACTATTAGCAATTTGCTCGGCATAGCGTCCTGCGTGATAAGCGACGGATTTATTTGTGCGCAAAATCGTGCGTAATCGACGCGGACTGCCCAGTTCAACTACGGTACTACGTCCTTGGCTATCGGTAATCACTTGTTTACCCCACCAGCCCATAGCTTGTAATTTAGAGGTAAGATTTTTCATAAAATCACGCTCAGAAATCCCATTTTGTATGGCATCTTCCGTTGCAAGGCGCAAGGTTTCTAATACATCGGCTTTGGTGACTTTGGCTACTGTAAAGGCTTTAGCGTGGGCGGCATCTAATTGTTCTTGCCAATTCCAAGTAATGTTGTAACCCTTGGATTTTAAATAATCCACGGCTATTTTAGGCTCCATACGCAATAGCGCACCCATATCTAAATCAGCATTATTTGGCATCGCAACGTCCTAATAAATCACTAATAAAAATCGCTTTCGTCATCATAGACTCCAATTCACCGTCGTCTAATTGCGCATATAGGGTTACTATTTTTTCTTGCGCAAACTCATAACCACCTTGCTGCAAAGCTTCTACCACAGGTTTCAACAGTGGATCCATAATCGCTTCATATTGCTCAGCGGTCGGTTCCATTTCATCGACTAGAGCTTCATGATCGCGTTTCACCGACAGCACGGCCATACCTTTCTCATTTTGTGCCGAAAGTGCGGTAAAATTTGGTTGCGTTTTGCGTTCCAGTACCGCTTCATTTTCGCCCGCCATCGGAATTTGTAACTTATCGTGCGCCCATTGAGTCGGGATACGAAAGCCAATATCGACTAGCTTATTAATACCATCAGAAAATTGATTAATATCTTCCGATTCCGACACATCAAATTCAAAACGCGGAATGCGTCTAACATCGCGTAATCCATGTGTATTGAGCACATAAAGCGGATAGACTAAATCGCGCGTTAAAGTCGCCGCAAGGCGTTTTAAATCGCTATTGCGTAACTCAAGGCGCACATCATTATGCACATTGCCCAGTGCATTTGTGCTGGTTGCACCGTCCGCTTGGCTAGTGAGCGTGCCGCCTAAAATGGCTTTACTCATGGATTTCTCTGCCCACTCAATCATTGCCATAAATTCTGTCGCATTGCCTTCTGCCGCGCGTTCAAATTCAATGTCCATCCCACGCGGAATAATCCCGCCAGCGTTATGCCCAATGCTCATCACTGCGCGTAATAGCGTGTCTTTTTCCGTTTTAGTTGCACCTTCTGGATATTTACCCAAGCGCATAGGCAGCCCATAAATCTCTAGAAACTCGGCAAAATCTCGCGCTGAATAGTTTTTATAAATAAATGGCCAAATCAATGTACGTATTAAGCCAATGCGCGACAAATAACCAGTCTTGGCTTTTGCAATATGCGTAATCCAGCCGAATTGTTGCAATGGCACACCGTCCACCGAACCATCGCGTAGCCGTAGGGTATTTCGTTCAAAAGTCGGGGTCATAAACCAAGATGGATCGCGCCATTGCACAGATTTAATCAACTTCAAGCCGCCAATCAGTTCTGGCTCCCATTGAATTTCTTGGCAAGAATAGCCTTTTAAAATTGCATCGGTAGCATCAAAAATACAATTGTCCAACCAAGTGGCATCCAGCAAAACATCCGTCAACCAATCCGCATCACGCTGTTCTTCCGGTGTCGCATTACGCGGTGGCACAATCTTCCAATCTACCGTCAACAGCGCACTGCGGCGTTTTCCCAGTTCTGATTGCAAATGCGCATCTTTTTCTTCCATATCTTCCGCGAGTTCCGCCTGTGCGACTAAATCGCCCACCTCGGCGGCGCGTAAAATGCGTGCCGCTTTTGCAGGTGTCAATCCGCTGGTCGGGTGTTCGCTATAGGTACGAGCAAGCCACGCCAAGCGGCTGTCATTTTCCGTTTGTAACGCATCGTCAAATACAAACGGGTTGCCGTGAATATCTAAAATTTTGCTTTGCATAGGTGTATCCTTAAAAAACCCAATCGGATGTCATAAAATCATCAAATTCGCCATTATCTTCTTCTGGATGCTTGCTAGGTAGGGGCGTAAATTCAATCTCGCCCCCCGTCATAAAACTCGCGCGTACCGCCATACAATACGCCACCGCGCTATCGCCATGGCGTTTGCCGGACTTGCCGTTGCTTCTTGCTTTGTCGATTTTGGGCACACCGTTTATCACCACAATATGCCCTTGGTCTAAGATAATCTCTTCATTACGTGGAATCTTAATTAACTCGCTTTCATACAACGCCTTATATTTCGGCATCCATTCTCGATACCATTTATCATTGAGTTGCACCGTTTCCACCATGCTTGCACCATATCGCAACAAGGCACTTTCTGCCAAATATCCCCCGTTACCCGTAGCATCGAATGACGACCCAATAAAACGTGGCAATTTAGGTAACACAAACAACATAATTTGCTTTTGTTGGTCGTAAGGACAATTGCGAATTTCCAGCGTGAGTTCAATTTCCCGCGCCGTACTTGGCTGACACGCACACACGGCAAACACGCTCAAGTCGCCACTGCGCGCAAAGTCCACGCCAAAACTATGGCGCAAATCTGGATTTAAGGCTTCCAAATGAGGTAGCACATCTTTAAGGAGCCATTCCAAAGTTAAGACTTGCCGTTCTTCTTCCGAGTAGGTGATAAACTTGTCGTCACACTCAAATTTCAGAACGACTTTTGTTGGGTCTGCTGCACGATCAACAAGCGGGCGTGGAATATAACCGCCCGAGCTTTTCTTTGGCACACAGTAGTATTCTTCTAGTGCATCATCTTCTGTCGCTGTTTCTCGTAATAACCCAGCTTTCCAGGCTGCTTCTTTTTCTGCGCTCCAGTCTTGTTTGCTCACTTGACAAATGCGCTGGTATAAGCCTTCCGCACAGGCATCATCAAGAGTGATCGTATGGATTGAATAGCTTTTACGCCCCGCTCGGCTATCTTGAATTAATTGGTTGAATAGGTTATCTACGCCATTATGGGTGGAAATCAACCGCACTTTTGCCCCCCACATGGTAAGCGCGAGTGCAGCCTTTAATACTTCGGCCAATTTTTCATGGAATGAGGCTTCATCGATACACACAACCCCTTGCATACCACGCAAGTTTTTCGGGTTCGATGAAAGGGCTTTAATCTTAAAACCAGAAGCAAAATAAATCACATAAGTGAGAATATCTTTATCTTCGTCCTCCAACACTTCTTCACTGATTTCGCCCGCTGCTTGATTAAACACTCCTGCCCACATCGAACACGCATCAATAAACTCGCGTGCCATTTCTTTGTTAGAGCCGATATAAAAAACGTCAGACCCACCGTCTGACTTTGCTCTACCTGCAATCAACACGTCGTCAGCTGCTTCCGCCCAAGTCAAACCAGTTCGACGCGATTTTTCCGCAATTTTTAAAGGGCTATCATCTGCAATCCAGCGTTTCTGATAGCCCAACAGCACTTCATTTTTGTCGAACGGAATAAAATCAGGCAATTTTTTCACCGCACTTTTTGGATTTTTTGGCATTACGCCACCCCTAAAATCTTCGCCTTCAACATATCTACCGCATCCGCTGAAAGACCAGCTTTCACGGCAACATTCTCCGCCGTTTCAGCGGCAAGTTGCGCCACTTCTTTACGAATTTTTCGCTCGCGTTCTTCACTAATTGCTTGCGCTTGTTCGATGCGGTTGGCAATCAACGCCAGCTGATTAATCACTTTCGGATCCACATCATCTAACTGACCAAGTGACATCGCTTTATCAAAAGCAATAGTTTTCACGGCTTCCATCAAGAGTTTGCCTACATCCGATTGTGGTGCCTCGCCAAATTGTTTTGCCCATAATTCCGCCATCTCACGACTTTCACGAATTTTCGCCCCCATCTTTTCCATTCGACTGGCATAACGGTTTAATCCTGTTCTGCTCAGTAACGCCGTTTCGGGCAAACCGCAATCGCGGATCAACTCATTAATTTCGTCTAAAATTTCCGCTTGTGAAAATTGCTTATCACGCAACATCATCGCCAGTTGGGTTTTGATATTCGGAGGCAACAAATCCACTTTACTGGCGCGCCCACGAGTGTTTTTCTCTGTCATTTAAACCGCCTTTAAACGTGCTTTAAAGTTTCGGAGAAGGGCGTTTCACACCGTCCACAACGGCTTCGCCATTTGCCACATCAACACCGCGTTGAGTAATAGTCGCGATCATAAAACCGTTGCCTAAACGCTCAATTTTCACCAAGCCTTGCTCTTCCAGCCAATTTAAATGGGTGCGAACCAAATCACGGCTGATTTTATGCCCATATAACGCCAAACAATCATCTAAAATGGATTCATTCGCGTCATAACCAGCTTCCACAAGGGATCGCAAAATCACAAGGCGTTGGTCTTTGGTAAAAATATCTTTACTCATTCTTTGCTCACTTCTTTCTCAATTAATAACGCCACCTGATGATTTAAGGTTTTAATATTCGTGCTTAACACATCGCTTTTGCCTTTCATCTCTGTAATCAAAATCCGCAAATCAGATACGTCTTGCGAAGTCGGCAAATGGCGCAGTTCGCCTTTCATTTCAGATAAGCTCTTTTCATTGTTATCAATGGCTTTGCGCAAGTCAGCTACATCAGATTTACGCGCATATTTACTGTCCATCGTCAGCCAAAAATACGTCCACACAATGCCGCCAACTGCCATCACAATCGACCAATGCTTTTGTAAAAATTCGATAATCTCTAACATTATTTTCTCTTATTCGTCTTTTCTAATAAGGCTTGGCAATCTACACAACAACGTGCGAAAGGTTGCGCCAATAAGCGCGCTTTGGGGATAGGCTCGCCACATTCATCACAATTTCGCCCGTCTTCGGCAATCTGTTGAATGGCTTCTGCACTTAACGGATTCATTCGGCGTGCTGCTTGTTGCAAGGCTTCAATCTGTGCTTCACGTTCGACGAGCTGGTCTAAAATATCTGTCATGGGGTTCCTTCGTTCTGACTACAAATCTCACGATAGGTCGCATTATGTACCGCAATTTGTCGTAAGGTTTCCGTGGTATCTTGTCTGCTGGCAGTGATAATGCCAAATCCACTACAACTTGGATTAATCACGGAGATCGCCTGATTGCTGCAGGCGGTTAATGACATCATCACGGCTAGTGATACGAGTGTTTTCTTCATTTTTCTTTCTCACTTCAAAATGTTTCACTTGAGTTTCAACGACAGCTTTCTGCGCTTGCAACTGCGCATTGGTTTTTAATAATTGCTCAATCTCACGGTGTGCACGTTTGAGCTTAAATACTACATAACCACAAATAC
>ERZ772909.335-NODE-335-length-30433-cov-6.902100_pt1 | contig 30433 bp, 30 predicted proteins | sample MGYA00511137_ERZ772909 | MGnify/ENA primary metagenome ERZ772909 (study PRJEB29015, sample SAMEA2738095) | human oral metagenome | biome: human oral; feature: human-associated habitat; material: saliva | place: China | collected 2270 ... | reverse complement strand
TTAATCCACAACGTGAAATCTTTAATTATGTTTTTGATAGACCCATTATATTGATTTTAATTATTCTTTTAATCACTAGCCCATTGCTTTGGTGGTTTACAAGAATGCTGATTAGGCCTATTTCTCGCTTGCAAAAAGCAGCGAATTCAGTGGCATTAGGTAATTTTAAAATTGATAAGAGCTTAGTGGCTAATGGTCCATTAGAGCTACGTCAAGTTGGTCAAAGTTTTAATCGAATGGCAGATTCTATTGAGCATCTAATCTCTAATCAGCAAACCCTACTTTCATCTATTTCACATGAATTAAAAACGCCACTCACTCGTTTACAGTTGGCTACAGCGCTTGTTCGTCATGAATGTGGCAAAACAGAGAGCGTAAAACGCATTGAAAGAGAAATAGGGCGAATGGATAAAATGATTAGTGAGCTACTTCTACTTTCACGCCATCAAATGAATAGTCAAGCTGAACGGGATATTTTTTATGCCAATACGCTTTGGACTGATATTATCAACGATGCCAAATTTGAGGCAGAGCAACGAGGTATAACGTTTCTCACAAATATTCGTTTACCCAAAAATGAATTACAACTTAACGGCAATTTTAGATTGCTGGAAAGTGCGGTTGAAAATATCGTGACAAATGCACTTAAATACACCAAGGATAAGATCGAACTTCATATTTTTATACAAGAAGAAGAAGAATTTCTCAGGATCCGTATAGATGACAACGGATCTGGAGTCCATCCAGATGAATTTAAAAAAATCTTCAAACCATTTTATCGAGTAGATGAGACGCGAACTAGAACGACTGGCGGCACAGGACTAGGATTGGCGATTGTGTCTAATGTTATTCAGGAACATCAAGGAAAGGTCTGGGCTGAAAAAAGCCCACTAGGCGGGCTTGCTGTTACTATACGATTGCCATTATGGATCAGTAACTAAAATCAAAATTTACCAGATTTTTATTTTTCCCATATGTAAAATAATGTTTACACTTTTGTGTCAAAAAACTATTATAATCACATATTATTTCTCTCATATTTCCGATATATGACAACCTTCAAATTTGATCCTCAAAAACCTTTCGATTGTTTTATTGTGCAAAGTGAATTCATGAAAAGTGCGGTAGAAAACGCGAAACGTTTTGCTATGTTTGATGCGCCTTTGTTAATTCAAGGCGAAACTGGGACTGGAAAAGATTTGTTGGCGAAAGCCTGCCATTATCAAAGTTTGCGTCGTGATAAAAAATTTATCGCAGTAAATTGTGCGGGGTTGCCTGATGAAGATGCGGAAAGTGAAATGTTTGGTCGAAAAGTTGGAGACAGTGAAACCATCGGTTTTTTTGAATACGCGAATGAGGGAACTGTATTACTAGATGGCATTGCTGAACTTTCATTGAGTTTACAGGCTAAATTATTGCGTTTTTTAACGGATGGATCTTTCCGTCGAGTGGGTGAAGAGAAGGAACATCATGCAAACGTACGAGTGATTTGTACATCACAGGTTCCACTCCATTTGCTTGTTGAGCAAGGTAAAGTTCGTGCTGATTTGTTTCATCGCTTAAATGTTCTCACTATTAATGTTCCAGCATTACGCGATCGCATTGCAGATATTGAGCCGCTGGCACAAGGTTTTTTACAGGAAATAAGTGAAGAATTAAAAATTGTAAAACCAACCGTTGATAAAGATTTTCTTCTTTATTTGCAGAAATATGATTGGAAAGGGAATGTTCGTGAGCTTTATAACACTCTTTATCGTGCCTGCTCTCTGGTACAAGATAATCATTTAACTATCGAAAGTTTAAATCTTGCTCCGCCACAAAGTGCGGTGATTTCTTTGGATGAATTTGAAAATAAAACCTTAGATGAAATCATTGGTTCTTATGAGTCGCAAGTCCTAAAATTATTTTATGCAGAATATCCAAGTACGAGAAAATTAGCTCAACGTTTAGGTGTTTCGCATACTGCGATTGCGAATAAATTGAAACAATATGGAATTGGAAAATAATTTTCTATAAATTAGGCATTGTCAGAGTGTATTTTAATATCCGCTAATCTAGAAAATTGCTTACATAACTTTAACCACATAATTTTATCAATCTGTACGTCTAACAAGAATTCTCCTTGTTCAGAAATTTGTTCATGTCGTACACAATCAAGTTGATAAAAAGCATGGCGAAGTTTGCCTTCGTGCGGTTGCAAAATTAAAGAAAGAGAAAGGATCTCGTTTTTTAACCGCACTTTAATGGCTTCAAACAATAAATTAATACCCAGCTCATCTTGCGCGGAGAGATAGACTGCAACAGGCTGATTTTCATCATTGTATTCGATATGCGGTACAACATTTTCCAACAAATCAATTTTGTTATATACCAATAGAACAGGCACTTGTCCTGCACCAATTTCTTCTAGCACATCATTGACCGCATCGATATTTTCTTGTTTTCGTGAATCAGCCGCATCAATCACATGAAGTAATAAGCTAGCTTCTACCGTTTCTTGTAAAGTCGATTTAAAGGCTGAAACCAGATCATGCGGAAGCTGTCGAATAAATCCTACCGTATCCGCTAAAATTGCCGTACCTATATCTTGAATCTGTAATTTTCGTAAAGTTGGATCTAATGTTGCAAAAAGCTGATCTGCGGCATAAACCTCTGCATTGGTTAAACGATTAAATAAGGTTGATTTCCCTGCATTGGTATAGCCAACAAGTGAAATGGTCGGGATATCTGCTTTTTGGCGTGTTTGGCGATTTTGATTGCGCTGTTTCTCCACTTTTGCCAATCGATTTTGTAATTGAGAAATGCGCACTTTAATCAAACGACGATCCGTTTCTAATTGAGTTTCACCGGGTCCGCGTAATCCTACCGCACCTTTTTGTTGATCTAAGCCTGTTTTTCGACGAACTAATCGAGTGGATAAGTGTTTTAGTTGCGCAAGTTCAACCTGTAATTTTCCCTCATGAGAACGTGCTCGTTGGGCGAAAATATCTAAAATGACGCCAGTGCGATCGACCACTCGACAATGACATAAACTTTCTAAGTTACGTGTTTGTGCTGGGGTTAATTGATGGTTAAAAAGCACAACATCAGCATTATGTGATTGCACTGCATCTGCAATTTCTTGAGCTTTTCCCTCACCTACAAAATATTTGGCTTGAGGAGTGGTGCGACTGGTCGTGATTGTATTCAATACATCCACATTGGCAGAATCAGCGAGCAGTAAGAACTCTTGTAGATCGTCAGTGTTTTTATCTTGTGCAAAGAAAACGTGAACCACGATGGCGGTGTCACGTATTTTTTCAGATTGTTGAGATGAAGAAAGTGCGGTTGAAATTTCCTGAGAATTTTCAACCGCACTTAATAAATATTGATTATCCATTGATGGAGCTGTGATTATTCTGCTTGAGTTTCCACGCTTTCAACGGCCTCAGTTGTTGCTACATGATGGCTGCTATTGTGATGAGAAACAGAGCGAGCAGGCACAACGGTCGAAATTGCGTGTTTATATACCATTTGGTTCACAGTGTTTTTTAATAAAATCACGAATTGATCGAATGATTCAATTTGACCTTGAAGTTTGATTCCGTTTACAAGGTAGATTGATACAGGAATGCGTTCGCGACGAAGCGCATTTAAATAAGGATCTTGTAAAGATTGTCCTTTTGCCATTTTGCTATCCTTTGTTGTCGTTATTATGAAATTTGGTGATAGAAACGAGTTGTCTCCGCGCGCAAGTGTAGCAATAAACACAAATGTTGTCTATTTGCTTTCCCGTAACTTTTGCAAAATTGCTTTCATTTTATGATCTAGTGGTGCATTGAAGCGTAGTGTTTCACCATTTTTAGGATGCTCAAACCGAATTGAAAAGGCATGTAAGAACAAACGGTTCAATCCCAATTCACTTATTTGTTTATCAAAATCTTTATCGCCGTATTTATCATCTAATGCAATAGGATGTCCTGCATATTGTGTATGTACACGAATTTGATGTGTACGCCCTGTGACTGGTGAAGCCTTCACAAGCGTAGCATTTGTATAGCGTTCTTCAATGCTAAATCGGGTTTCAGATGGTTTGCCTTGCTCGCTGACACGCACAATGCGTTCTCCGCTGGATAATTCATTTTTCAAAAGAGGTGCTTGAACAACTTTTACATGGGATTGCCATTGCCCACGTACTAACGCTAAATAATCTTTTTGAACGGTTTTGACGCGAAGTTGTTCATGCAAATTACGTAATGCTGAACGTTTTTTAGCAATTAATAAAATGCCTGATGTGTCGCGATCCAAACGATGAACTAGTTCTAAAAAGCGTGCTTCTGGACGCAGTGCTCGTAAGGCTTCAATCACACCAAAATTTAAACCACTCCCGCCATGCACAGCGATTCCTGAAGGTTTATTTAAAACAATCAAACAATCATCTTCAAACAAAATTTGATTTTCAAGTGCGGCGACTTTATTGAGATTTTTTGAAATCGACGCATCGTTTTTTTCAGCCACACGCACTGGCGGAACGCGAACAATATCACCTGTTTGCAGTTTATATTCTGGCTTAATCCGGCCTTTATTTACCCGCACTTCACCTTTACGCACAATACGATAAATTAAACTTTTGGGCACACCTTTGAGTTTTGCTAATAAATAATTATCGATACGTTGACCACTTTCATCTTCACTAATTGTCAGCATTTTTACTGATGAATTAATGATTTTTTCATTTTGTTCTGTCATCTTTTTTCCTTTTAAAAATTGTCGCGAATCATATCACAAAGGCACTATTAACGTAACTCTATGAACGTAATATTCACCTTGCTAATTAATCGTTTTCTATGGATAATAGAGCGTCTTTTTGCGCCTAAGAATTTGCGTAAAAAAGGATAAGTTTTGTTGGTGAAAACTCAATGCAGCAATCGGCATAAGACATTGATAATCAACATTTTTCTTGAAATAAATTAGCCGCTTGCAACGCGTGTGGAATATCGCGTTGTTTTATAAAGCAAACGTTTATGCTTAATAACGTTATCAATGCACCCAGCAACATACAGTCGTGAGATTGACTGGCGCGAGAAACACGAGGTCGATAACGAAGCAAAGTGCGGTTTATTTTGAGGTCTTTTAAAATATTTAATAAGAGAATTGACAATGAAAAGAATGTTAATTAATGCGACTCAAAAAGAAGAGTTGCGTGTAGCGCTTGTTGACGGACAGCGCTTATTTGACCTGGATATTGAAAGCCCAGGACATGAGCAAAAAAAAGCGAACATCTACAAAGGGAAAATTACTCGCGTTGAGCCAAGCTTAGAAGCGGCTTTTGTAGATTATGGTGCAGAACGTCACGGTTTTTTACCATTAAAAGAAATTGCTCGTGAATATTTTCCCGATGATTATGTTTTCCAAGGTCGTCCGAATATTCGCGATATCTTGAGCGAAGGCCAAGAAGTTATCGTTCAAGTTAATAAAGAAGAACGAGGAAACAAAGGTGCAGCCTTAACCACTTTCGTTTCTCTTGCGGGTAGTTATTTGGTTATTATGCCAAATAATCCGCGTGCGGGAGGAATATCTCGTCGTATCGAAGGGGATGAGCGTACTGAATTAAAAGAGGCATTAAGTTCGTTAGATGTGCCTGAAGGCGTGGGGTTGATTGTTCGTACTGCAGGTGTGGGGAAATCTCCAGAAGAGTTGCAGTGGGACTTAAAAGTTTTACTTCACCATTGGGAAGCAATTAAACAGGCTTCACAAAGCCGTCCAGCTCCATTCTTAATTCATCAAGAAAGCGATGTGATTGTACGCGCTATTCGTGATTATTTGCGCCGTGATATTGGTGAGATCCTTATTGATAGCCCGAAAGTGTTTGAAAAAGCAAAAGAGCATATCAAACTTGTTCGCCCAGATTTCATCAATCGTGTGAAACTTTATCAAGGTGAAGTGCCTCTTTTCAGCCACTATCAGATCGAATCTCAAATTGAGTCCGCATTCCAACGTGAAGTGCGTTTACCTTCTGGCGGTTCAATCGTTATTGATGTAACTGAAGCCTTAACTGCTATTGATATTAACTCCGCGCGTTCTACTCGTGGTGGCGATATTGAAGAAACGGCATTGAATACTAACCTTGAAGCGGCAGATGAAATTGCGCGTCAATTACGCTTGCGTGACTTAGGTGGTTTAGTTGTTATCGATTTCATTGATATGACGCCAGTTCGTCACCAACGTGAAGTAGAAAATCGTATTCGTGATGCTGTTCGCCAAGATCGTGCTCGTATTCAAATTAGCCGCATTTCTCGTTTCGGTTTGTTAGAGATGTCGCGTCAGCGTTTAAGTCCTTCATTAGGTGAGTCTTCACATCACATTTGTCCTCGTTGTCAAGGAACAGGTAAAGTGCGTGATAACGAATCTCTTTCCTTGTCTATCTTGCGTTTAATCGAGGAAGAAGCGTTAAAAGAAAACACCAAGCAAGTGCATACGATTGTGCCTGTACAAATTGCTTCTTATCTTCTTAACGAAAAACGTAAAGCGATAAGCAATATTGAAAAACGTCACAATGTAGATGTTATTGTTGCGCCAAATGAAGCAATGGAAACACCGCACTTTAGCGTTTTCCGTTTACGTGATGGCGAAGAAGTAAATGAATTAAGCTATAACTTAGCGAAAATTCACTGTGCTCAAGATGAAAATACTGAAGAATCACTGGTTTCTCGTAATGTGGAAACAACCGTTGTTGCTGAACAACCTGCAGTTGAAAGTGCGGCAGTGGCGCTTTCTATTTCTGAAGCTGCTCCGACTCCAGTTGAGCGTAAATCGAATGAACCATCTTTGTTAGCGAAAATTATTGCGAAGATTAAAGGCTTGTTTGCTTCTGAATCTGAAGAAAATAAACCAAAAAATAACCGTACTTCGCGCAATTCTAATCGTAATCAACGCCGTTCACAGGATCGCCGTACTTCTCGTCGCCCACGTTCTGAAAATAACGAAACGGAAAGAACCGAAGAACAAGTTCGTAATATTCGTGAGCGTAATCAACGCCGTCCGCGCCGTAACTTAGTGGAAGAAAGTATCGCTGAAAGTGCGGTAAATTCTACACCGGTTTTTGAGGCTCAAGATGAAAAAACTGAGCAAGTGACTCAACGCCGTCAACGTCGTGATTTACGTAAACGCGTGCGTGTTGAAGATAATGAGATTTCTGTTGAAAATAACGAAAGCATTGTTGAACAAATGCCAGAAGTAAATGTTGTCGAAGTTCAGACCGTTCAAGATGATGAAAAACCAGTTCGTCAAAACCAAGAACGTTCTGAACGTCAAGATCGTCAACGTCGTACTCCACGTCATTTACGTGCAGCGAATAATCAACGTCGTCGCCGTAGTCAAGAGCCAAAATCGCCAATGCCATTATTTGCTGCAGTGGCTTCACCTGAATTGGCAAGTGGAAAAGCCTGGGTGGACTATTCAACAGTGAACGCTCAGAAAGAAAATAATTTCTTATCTGTGGATGAATTGCTTGAGCAAGAGAAAACTAAAAAAGGTTTTATCACGCCAGCAATGGGGATTGTGGTTGAAGAAAAATCTCTTGAAGTAAAACCAGCATTAGATTTTATTACTCAGCCAGCCAACGAATCTGTACAGAAAAAAGTACAAGAATCTCTAGAGCGTTTAAATTCTCATAAACCTCAAGAAACGGTTGAATCTATTGAGTCAACGATTACCGTAAATAAGCATGAAACTGTAAATGAACCAGCCTTTGTTCGTACTTATGAGTTTAATGGGCGTTTAGGTACCATTTCTTCAGTTGCTCATACAAAAGCAGAGATGACTTTGGCGAAAGCGAGTGATGAAATGCCTCAGCCATTCCCAATTATTGAATGGCAAGACTCTCGCTATTATTTTTACGGCAAAGGGGCTGCAGGGCATCATTGTGCGATTAGCCATGTATATTCTGAGCCTACCCGAGCAAAATCAGAGTAATCTAAAATAAAAAATTAGAATTGGCGTGATGTTTATTACGTCAATTCTTTTTATTTTGGGAGTGCAGTAAAAATAATCACTTGATAAAAACGAGATGATTTCTGCTTGACGGTCTCTCTCAAAAAACGTATTATGCGTGCGCATTAAATCACGGAGGAATGGTCGAGTGGTTGAAGGCACCGGTCTTGAAAACCGGCGAGGGTTTACGCCCTCCTAGGGTTCGAATCCCTATTCCTCCGCCATCAACTTTTCAAAGTTAACTAATTCGAGAGAATTAGTTTTTTTATTTCTAATCATTTGTTTTCCGTATTTGCACGGTTTTCCATTTCTTCTTTAAACACCAAATATTCTTCTAAAAGATCGATTGCATCTTGGCATTTCTGTTGACGTTTTTTATAACCTTCTGCAAGTTGAGCATAACGTATTTTTTCATCATTATTTTTTTCTGCCTGCGCCAAATCTTTATGTTGTTGATAAAGCTTATTCAAGCGTTCTAATGCTTCATAGTATTTTTCCAACCGTTCTCTTGGCGGTAATTTATGAATGCTATGTTGAGATTTTTGAATGGTTTGTTTCGTTGTTGTTTGGGGTGCTGTTCGGTGAATATTCTTGCGAGTTAAAGCTTCTGAAAGAACGGAACATTGAGCGAGTAAACGCTCTGCTAGAAAATTATAGTGATTAAGATCGTTAGATTCTAATGTCTTTATTCTATCTAGCGTTTGATTGATTTCCTTTAGATAAAAGGAAACATTCTGTCCATTTTCACTGAACAAAGTGCGGTCAAATTTGGCGAAGATTTTTTCTTCTCGTTTGGATAAATGAGCTTGATAAAGTCGCTGAACTTTTTGATCTAAAATCTGGATAAGTTGTTGAACTGTCATAAAAAATCCCCCAAGTCGGGGGATTATAATCGTTAAAGGTACATTGCTGCAATCCAGCCAAACGCTAATAATGGAATATTGTAGTGTAGGAAGGTGGGTACAACAGAGTCCCAAATGTGATCGTGTTTGCCATCCATATTTAAACCTGATGTTGGACCTAAGGTGGAGTCAGAGGCAGGGGAGCCTGCGTCTCCTAAGGCTGCCGCAACACCAACGATAGAAACGGTGGTTAATGGTGAGAAACCAAAAGATAAACAAAGTGGCACGTAGATAGAAGCAATGATTGGTACAGTTGAGAATGATGAACCAATTCCCATTGTAATCAACAATCCGACCAGTAACATTAAGAATGCGGCCAAACCTTTACTTTGAATCGCACCATTACTTAAGCTTTGAACTAAATCTGTTACGCCCGTTGTGGCATTAATCACATTAGCAAAACCAGATGCTGCAATCATAACAAATCCAATCATTGCCATTAAACGTAAACCTTGTTGGAAGATATCGTTACTTTCTTTCAGTTTGAAAATGCCAAATATTGCGAAAATGGCTATCCCAACTAAACCACCAATAATAGTCGAACTTGTCACTAATTGTGTTGCGAAGGTCGCTACAATGGCGATTAAACTTGCAGTGATTTGTTTTGGTTTTATGTTTGCGATGTGCGCTTCAATTTCTTTTGTGGTTGGCTCTTGAATAGTAACATCATATTCTCTTGGTTTGCGATAAGTGATAAATATTGCGGTGAGTAATCCTAAAATCATGCCAATTACGGGCAATAACATCGCGAGGGATACTTGAGCTACATTTGTTTGTAAACCAAGAGCAGCACCTGCTTGATTGATATTTTTTACCAAAATACTTTCGATAAAGATTTTACCAAAGCCAACAGGAAGTAACATATAAGTTGCGGTTAAGCCGAATGTGAGGACACAGGATACAGCGCGACGGTCTATTTTTAGACGATTAAAAATAGCAAGCAGAGGCGGCACGACAATCGGAATAAAAGCAATGTGTACAGGAAGTAGGTTCTGCGAAGAAATGGCGAATAATACCAATACACCAAAAATTAAATATTTAAACCAAGTCAAATTGCTAGAGCTTGGTGTTTTATTCATTTTAGTGATGATCTTATAGGCAATTAAATCGGTAATACCTGATTTAGAAATCGCAATCGCGAACGCACCAAGCATCGCATAGTTCATTGCGACTTCTGCTCCGCCACCTAAACCTCCAGTGAAGGTTTCAATTGTTTTAGTTAAACCTAGACCGCCGCAGAGTCCTGCAGTGAGTGCGGCAATCACTAACGCAATAATCACGTTAATACGTAGCAAACTTAGTGCTAGTAAAACGATAATCGAAATAACAACGGGATTTGTTAACATTGTATTGTTCCTTGTGAATTATTAAATGGTGAATACTTTACTTTAAAATTTTTGATTGTCGAATAAATAATGATGATGTCGTTGCATTGATGACTCCTGTGTCGTAATAAAACAAAACCCCTCGAAAGTTGCCTTCCGAGGGGTAAGATTTTTATTATCCTGTCAGCTCGGAAGAAATCTTCCAAGCACACCAAAAACCTGAAAGATTATTCAGTTGAATGGTGATGATGGTGACGACGGATAATGTTCATTTTTTATCTCCAAATAAGAATTGCTCTTAAACTACTGGAAAAATAAAACCATTGCAACCACTTTTTTATTTTTCTTAAAGTGCGGTCTCTTTTTCAGTTGTTTTTTCCTGTTCCAGTTCAGAAGCAATATGCGGGAATCCCCCGAGATCTTTTAAATGATTAACCATATAGCAAAATAATTCCGCCGTGCGTTCGGTATCATATAGCGCTGAATGGGCTTGTTTGCCATCAAAAGGAATTTTTGCTGCTTGGCACGCTTTGACGAGTACTGTTTGCCCAAACATAAAACCGGCAAGCGTTGCCGTATCAAACATCCCAAAAGGGTGGAATGGATTGCGTTTTACACCCGTACGTTCAGCCGCAGCCATCACGAAGCTTTGGTCAAAAGCCGCATTATGTGCCACGATGATAGAACGCTGACATTCTGCATCTTTTTGTCCTCGACGTACCATTTGAAATAACCCCGTGATTGCATCGAGTTCAGACACTGCGCCACGTAATGGATTGTGAATATCAATGCCATTAAATTTCAAGGACTCCGGATTAATATTTGCTCCTTCAAAAGGCTCGATATGAAAATGGCATTTCTGATCGGGATGCAAATAACCGTTTTCATCCATTTTTAATGTGATGGCGGCTAGTTCGAGTAACGCATATTTTTTTGCATCAAAACCTGCAGTTTCAACATCAATAATGACGGGGAAATAGCCACGAAAGCGATTTTTTAATTGGTTGTGATAAGGGATTTCTTGAGAATCGGACATAATCTATCTCTTAAAAATAAAATAACGTAGGAATCCCTACGTTATTAAAAATACAATAAAAATTGACCGCACTTTAGTTGCCTAAACCAGATTTAGTACTTTTGTTTTCGATAAATTCAATTTTATAACCATCTGGATCTTCAACAAAAGCAATGACGGTTGAGCCACCTTTAACTGGTCCTGCTTCGCGAGTAACGTTACCACCGCTTGCGCGAACTGCTTCACAAGTCGCATAAATATCATCCACGCCGATAGCGATATGTCCATATGCAGTGCCATGTTCATATTTATCTACGCCCCAGTTGTATGTTAATTCAATTTCTGCCGCACTTTCGCCATCTTCGTAACCTAAAAAAGCCAGCGTATATTTGTATTCTGGGTTTTCACTGGTGCGTAATAAACGCATACCTAAAACATCTTGATAAAATTTGATTGAACGATCTAAATCGCCCACGCGTAGCATAGTGTGTAAAATTCGCATTGGTTTAATCCTTTTATGATAAAAAGTGCGGGCATTATGCCACAAAAAGTTGAATTAAATAAATTTGTTATGAATTATTTAACTGCAATCATCGAGCCAAAATTAAAGCATTGGAACCAAAGTTCTACTTGTGAAAATCCTACGTTTTTTAACCGCACTTTGTGTGTCTCAATAGAATCTGTACGCATCACATTTTCAAGTGCGGTGCGTTTCTGACTCACTTCAAGTTCGCTATAACCATTGGCACGTTTGAATTGGTGGTGGAGATCAATCAGTAGCTCATTTACCTTTTCATCTTCAAAACGGAATTTTTCTGATAACACGAGCACGCCATTTGGATTTAAACCTTCATAGATTTTGGTAAGCAATGCGATACGATCTTCAGGCGGTAAAAATTGCAAGGTGAAGTTGAGAATGACCATTGAGGCATTTTTAATCTCAACGTGACGAATATCGTCACAGAGAATTTCTACAGGTATCTCACTATGATATGCCGCAATATGTTGGCGACAACGTTCAACCATAGGTTGAGAATTATCGATGCCAATAATTTTTACGTTTGGTTGATGAATATTTCGACGTGCAGAAAGTGTGGCGGCACCTCGCGAGCAACCAAGATCATAAACATTACTATCAGCCGTGACGAAACGTTCTGCCAGCATACCGATTGCCGTAATAATGTTGGAATAGCCGGGCACGGAGCGTTGAATCATGTCTGGAAAGACTTCAGCAACGTTTTCATCAAAGGTAAAATCACCAAGTTTTTCAATGGGCGCGGAAAAAATAGTATCTTTCATGGTTTACATTGTGTGTGGGATGTGTGCTTTTCACTTTTCCACATCCTACAGATTAGAAAATATTTAAAAAGTGCGGTCATTTTAAGGAAAGTTTTCAAGGGGTCAAATAAATTTCCGTTTAAGATTTAAAAGACGCGCCTTTTTCCGTATAATTCTGCGGTATTTTTCCATTTTTATAGAGAGTTAAGGAATTGAATATGATGCGTACACATTATTGCGGAGCATTAAACCGTAACAATATCGGACAAGACGTAACATTAAGCGGTTGGGTTCACCGCCGTCGTGATTTAGGTGGCTTGATTTTTATTGATATGCGCGATCGTGATGGCATTGTGCAAGTTTGTTTTGATCCGAAATATCAAGATGCATTGACAGCGGCTGCGGGTTTACGTAACGAATTCTGTATCCAAATTAAAGGTGAAGTGATTGCGCGTCCTGAAAACCAAATTAATAAAAATATGGCAACAGGCGAAGTGGAAGTGTTAGCAAAAGAATTACGCATCTACAATGCTTCTGATGTTTTACCGTTAGACTTCAACCAAAACAACACTGAAGAACAACGTTTAAAATATCGTTATTTAGATTTACGTCGTCCAGAAATGGCACAACGTTTGAAAACCCGTGCAAAAATCACCAGCTTTGTGCGTCGTTTTATGGATGACAATGGTTTCCTTGATATTGAAACCCCAATGCTTACCAAAGCAACGCCAGAAGGTGCGCGTGACTATTTAGTGCCAAGCCGTGTACATAAAGGCAAATTCTATGCATTGCCGCAATCACCACAGCTTTTCAAACAGCTTCTAATGATGTCTGGTTTTGATCGTTATTATCAAATTGTGAAATGTTTCCGTGATGAAGACTTACGTGCAGATCGTCAGCCTGAATTTACTCAAATCGATGTGGAAACTTCTTTCTTAACTGCGCCAGAAGTACGTGAGATCATGGAGCGCATGGTACACGGTTTATGGCAAAACATCATTGGTGTGGATTTAGGTAAATTCCCACAAATGACCTGGCAAGAAGCGATGACTCGTTTTGGTTCAGATAAACCAGATTTGCGTAACCCGCTTGAACTAGTCGATGTGGCAGATATCGTTAAAGATGTTGAATTTAAAGTATTTAATGAGCCTGCAAACAATCCAAACGGCCGTGTGGCAGTCATTCGTGTACCAAATGGTACTGAAATCACTCGTAAACAAATTGATGAATATACACAATTTGTTGGTATTTACGGTGCAAAAGGTTTGGCTTGGGCGAAAGTAAATGACATTAATGCTGGCCTTGAAGGCGTACAAAGCCCGATTGCGAAATTCTTAAATGAAGAGGTATGGAAAGCGTTAGCTGAACGTGTGAAAGCTCAAACTGGCGATATCTTATTCTTCGGTGCAGACAAATGGCAAACTACCACTGATGCAATGGGGGCGTTACGTTTGAAATTAGGTCGTGATCTTGGCTTAACTCGTTTAGACGAATGGCAACCGCTTTGGGTAATTGATTTCCCAATGTTTGAACGTGATGATGAAGGCAACTTGGCGGCAATGCACCACCCATTCACATCGCCACGTGATTTCACACCGGAACAATTAGAAGCTGATCCGACAAGTGCGGTCGCCAATGCTTACGATATGGTGATCAATGGTTACGAAGTCGGTGGCGGTTCCGTACGTATTTTCGATCCGAAAATGCAACAAACTGTATTCCGCATTCTTGGTATTAACGAACAAGAACAACGCGAAAAATTTGGTTTCTTGTTGGATGCATTGAAATTCGGTACACCGCCACACGCAGGTTTGGCATTCGGTTTAGACCGTTTAACTATGCTTTTAACCGGCACTGAAAATATTCGTGATGTGATTGCGTTCCCGAAAACGACGGCAGCAGCGTGCTTAATGACCGAAGCGCCAAGTTTTGCGAATCCACAGGCGTTAGCTGAGCTGAGTATTCAGGTGGTTAAAAATGCTTAACGGCTAATTTTGAATAAAAAGTGCGGTGTCTTTTTTGATTGAATTATGAAACAAAGAAGACCGATGAGCTATATTTTAGTCATGTTATTCATGACTGAAATATAGCTTTTTTATCACTTGAAATATCGTTATTTTTCAATAGCATAGATGCTACTACTACTACTACTACTACTACTACTACTACTACTACGAATAAGAATTATAATAAATAATATGGATAATAAGCCTAAAATGGTTGTGGAATAATAAATTTCTCGTTAAAATTGTGCGAATTAAGTCACACTTTCATGTAAGATATGTTACACAATGTAAAATTTATGTAATAAAAATGTTAAGTAAATGACTTGCTTTAGGTTTCTTGCTATAATCGATTTGCAAAATCGTTTCAATACAAAAGCCAAAATAACTAGAATAAGATTAAACAATATGAAAAAGCCGCGTTCTATCCCGATTATTTGTTGGACTAATATCATTATTAATTATCTTATTGTGTTAGGACTCACTTTGATTGTGCTTGCTCTTGGCGACTCCTTTATTCAGTCCAGCGCTCTGCTTTTTATGCCTTATTTAAATTTTGTCGTCATTTTCTTCCTCAATAAAAACATTTTACACGGCCGACATTGGGCGAGAGATATTTTTATTGCGTGGCTGCTTGCCGTTGATGTGCTGGTTTATGTGTTGTTTGAGAATGTTCCTATCACAATGTGTCATGTCTTGTTGTTAATTGTTAATCTTTTTTGTTTATTTCACCCTTCTGCAAATGTATTTTTTCACTCAAAAAATACTGAATAGCACCATCGTCTCTTGAATCTCTCAATCAGGCGTACCGTGAATATAAATTTTATATGACTTTGTTAAAAATTTTATTCACTGTCATTCGTCAAGTTAGCAAGATTTATCCGTTTTTAATCTCTCATTTTTTGGAATAAAATGCTGGTTTTTAGAAAAACAAAGTTTTTTATCTTTTGCTTTGTTTTTTCTTATTGCTGGGTTCACTTTACTCTAGATGAAAATTCTATTATAAATACGCACCTTTCTATCATTTAAAGAGACATTTTATGAGTGAACCAATCAATCAAGTTGAAAAATCTACATGGGCGAGTAAATTCTCTGCCTTAGGTCCCGGAATCGTTATGGCATCTGCTGCCGTTGGCGGTTCGCATATTATCGCGTCTACCCAAGCGGGTGCGATTTATGGTTGGGAGTTAGTGAGCATTGTGATTCTTGCTAATTTATTCAAATACCCGTTTTTCCGTTTCGGCGTGCAATATACCTTAGATACCGGCAACACCTTGTTGGAAGGTTACCGCCAAAAAGGTAAATTTTATTTGTGGCTATTCCTTGCATTAAATATTTTTGCCACCGTGATTAACACAGCCGCGGTAGGTTTGTTAACCGCAGCCATTTTAACTTTTGTGATCCCTATTCCATTGCCAATGCCGGTCCTCAGTTTATTGGTGATCGGTGTCACAACCGGTATTTTACTGTTAGGGAAATATCGCTTATTAGACAGCTTATCCAAAATCATCATGATCGCCTTAACTGTGACAACAGTCAGTGCCGTGGTGATTGCATTCATGCGTAACGGTATGCAAGGTGTCGCACCGGCAGATTTCGTTGCGCCTTCTCCGTGGGAATTAAGCAAATTGGCATTTTTGGTAGCATTAATGGGCTGGATGCCGGCGCCGATTGAAATTTCTGCCATTAACTCCATGTGGGTGGTGGCAAAACGTCGCTTGACCAAAGTGTCTTATCAAGACGGTTTGTTTGACTTCAACGTGGGTTACATCGGTACGGCGATTTTAGCGGTCGTGTTCTTGGCACTTGGCGCGTTGGTACAATTCGGTTCACCTGAAACCGTAGAAATGGTGGGCGGTAAATATATCGCGCAATTAATCAATATGTATGCCAGCACCATCGGTGAATGGGCGCGTTTATTGATTGCAGTGATTGCCTTCATGTGTATGTTTGGCACAACTATCACCGTTATCGACGGCTATTCCCGTACTAACGTTGAATCCTTGCGTTTATTACTTGGTAAACACGAAAGCACCGTAAAAACCTTAAACATTGCCATGGTGCTTGCCGCGGTCTCCGGTTTAGCCATTATTTTCTATTTTAATAACGCCGTTGGTCCGATGTTGAAATTCGCCATGATTGCATCCTTTGTTTCTGCGCCGGTGTTTGCATGGTTGAACTTATCCTTAACCATGAAAGCGAAACACAGCGTGAAAGGCGGATTATTGTGGTTATCCTTTATCGGCTTATTCTATTTAACCGCGTTTGCCGCACTCTTTATTGCACAGCAAGCCGGCTGGTTAGGCTAAAAATTTCTCTAAAAACGACCGCACTTTAAGGGGTTCTTTAAAGTGCGGTTCTTTTTTACGTTATTTTGCGTGAAAATACATGGCGAACTTTTTATTTGCGTGGATATCCAATTGAAATATAAAAACAACCAATCTGTCCTTGTTGTCATTTATGCCAAAGAGAGCGGCAGAGTGCTTATGTTACAGCGTCGAGATGATCTGGCTTTCTGGCAATCGGTCACCGGTTCTTTGGAAGAACATGAAATGCCGTATGACGCGGCAGTGCGTGAAGTTTGGGAAGAAGTGCGGTTAAAAACGCCGTCAAAAAGCACCGCACTTTTAGATTGTCATGAAAGCGTAACGTTTGAAATTTTTCCGCATTTCCGCTATAAATACGCACCGAATGTTACCCACTGCCGAGAGCACTGGTTTTTGTTGGCCGTGGAGCAGGAATTTACCCCTGAATTAACCGAACATCTCGCTTTTCAATGGGTTTCGCCGGCACAGGCGGTGCAGATGACGAAATCGCCTAATAATGCAGAAGCGATAAGAAAATATTTATTTGATTTGACAAAATAGAAGGAAAACAACATGGCAGGCCATAGTAAGTGGGCAAATATTAAACACCGTAAAGCAGCACAAGATGCGCAACGTGGCAAAATCTTTACTAAATTAATTCGTGAATTGGTAACCGCTGCAAAAATCGGTGGCGGCGATGCGGGATCGAACCCACGTTTACGTGCGGCAGTGGATAAAGCGCTCAGCAACAACATGACCCGTGATACCATTAACCGTGCTATTGAGCGTGGTGTTGGTGGTGGCGATGACACCAATATGGAAACCAAAATCTATGAAGGTTACGGCCCGGGTGGCACGGCTGTCATGGTGGAATGTTTAAGCGATAACGCCAATCGTACCATTTCCCAAGTTCGTCCAAGTTTTACCAAATGTGGCGGTAACTTAGGTACGGAAGGCTCTGTTGGTTATTTGTTCAGTAAAAAAGGATTGATTTTAGTTCTCCAAGCGGATGAAGATGCCTTAATGGAAGCGGCAATCGAAGCGGGTGCAGATGATGTTCAACCGCAAGATGACGGTTCTTTCGAAATTTATACCGCTTGGGAAGAATTAGGCGCGGTGCGTGACGGTATTGAAGCCGCCGGTTTTAAAATTGAAAGCGCTGAAGTGACAATGATTCCATCAACGACAGTGGATTTGGATGCGGAAACTGCACCGAAACTATTGCGTTTAATTGATATGTTGGAAGACTGTGATGACGTACAAAACGTTTATCACAATGGTGAAATTAGCGATGAAGTCGCTGCAATGCTATAAGGAGCATTTATGAAATTTGTTAAAGTATTCTCTGCAATGGCTACAGTTGCCATTTTGGCGGCGTGTTCTAATGCAACAGCCAATGTCGAATCCAAAGCTGCCGGCGCCATGCCAACGATTACGGATAAAACCGTGGTGTATTCTTGCAACAAGAAAACCGTGACTGCCGTGTATCAATTTGAAGGTCAAGAACCTACAGGTGCAATGGTGATGGTCGGCAATAAAGTGATTGCAAAAGACTTTGCTCTCGATGCGTCTCAAAAAGATTTTACCGCATTTACTTCCGGCAACTATGTGTGGAATGTTGACAGCGGTTTAACCTTGGATAAATTTGATTCTGTCGTGCCGGTAAATCTTTTACAAAAAGGCAAAAAATCCGACAAAATCATCGTGAAAAACTGTGATGTGAATGCGAAAGCGACCGCAAAAGCAAATCAATAAACTTTCACGTCAAATAAAAACGGCTAGGTTTTCTAGCCGTTTGTTTTATACCTGATTATGACAATTATTTTAGGCATTGACCCTGGTTCTCGTGTGACAGGTTATGGCGTTATCCGACAAACCGGGCGACAATTGGAATACCTTGGCAGTGGCGCCATTCGCACTCAAGTAGATGATTTACCAACCCGTTTAAAACGTATTTATGCCGGTGTGACGGAAATCATCACGCAATTTCAACCGGATATGTTTGCGATTGAACAAGTGTTTATGGCGAAAAATGCGGATTCGGCGTTGAAACTTGGTCAGGCGCGTGGCACGGCGATTGTCGCGGCAGTAAATCATGATTTGCCGGTGTTTGAATATGCCGCCCGTTTAGTCAAACAAACCGTGGTGGGGATTGGCTCGGCAGATAAAATTCAAGTGCAGGATATGGTGACCCGCATTCTGAAACTTTCCGATAAACCACAAGCCGATGCGGCGGATGCTTTAGCGATCGCCATTACGCATGCGCATTCCATACAGCATTCTTTCCATGTGGCAGATGCTGCGGGTCAAAACGAAACGCAGGAAAAATTGACCGCACTTTTGCGCACGCGATATAGTCGAGGCCGCTTCCGTTTAAAAATTTAACTGGATGTTTATCCAGTTTTATTTTATGCTACGCGCAATTTTTTACAGATAACTAGGATTGCTATGATTGGTCATCTCACCGGCATTTTAATGGAAAAACAGCCACCGGAAATTTTGTTGGATGTGCAAGGTGTCGGCTATGAACTGTTGTTGCCGATGACAAGCTTTTATCATCTTCCGGATGTAGGTAAACAAACCAGCTTATTTACCCATTTGGTCGTGCGTGAAGATGCTCATTTGCTCTTTGGATTTGCACAAAAAACAGACCGCACTTTATTTCGTGAATTGATCAAAACCAATGGTGTAGGCCCTAAATTGGCGTTGGCGATTTTATCTGCCATGTCGGTGGATGAGTTTGCTTATGCCATTGAACGTGAAGAACTGTCAAAATTAGTGAAGATTCCGGGGGTCGGTAAAAAAACCGCAGAAAGACTCTTAGTTGAACTCAAAGGCAAATTTAAAGGCGTAAAAAATAACGACTTCTTTATGCAAGCGGATCATTTGCCAAGTCTTAGCATGGAAACCATCGCAACCGCTGAGCCTTCTAATGAGGCTGTTGCCGCGTTGGTTGCCTTGGGCTATAAGCCTCTCGATGCAGAGAAAATGGTGAAAAAAGTCTCCAAACCGGAACTTTCCAGTGAACAGTTAATTCGTGAAGCTTTAAAAGCCGCGTTGTAATTTGAGATAGACAAGATGATTGAAGCAGACAGAATTATCAGTGCTACGGCAAAATTAGACGAAGATGTCATTGATCGTGCCATTCGTCCAAAATTGCTGGCGGATTATGTGGGACAACCACAAGTTTGCGAACAAATGGAAATTTTCATCAAAGCGGCACAATTACGTCAAGATGCATTGGATCATTTGTTGATTTTTGGCCCGCCGGGATTGGGAAAAACCACACTGGCTAATATTGTTGCCAATGAGATGGGTGTAAATATTCGCACGACATCCGGTCCGGTTTTGGAAAAAGCGGGTGATTTAGCTGCCATGCTGACAAATCTTGAACCTCATGATGTGTTGTTTATTGATGAAATCCATCGTCTTTCACCCGCCATTGAAGAAGTATTGTATCCGGCAATGGAGGATTATCAGCTGGACATCATGATTGGCGAAGGCCCGGCTGCCCGCTCCATTAAATTGGATTTACCACCTTTTACGCTTATCGGTGCTACAACTCGAGCCGGTTCTTTAACCTCGCCATTGCGCGATCGTTTTGGCATTGTGCAACGCTTAGAATTTTATTCCGTGCCGGATTTAACGTCCATTGTGTCAAGAAGTGCGGTCTGTTTGCAGCTTAAAATTGATGATTTGGCAGCCTATGAGATAGCTCGCCGTTCTCGCGGAACACCGCGAATTGCGAATCGCTTATTACGTCGAGTGCGAGATTATGCCGATGTGCGTAATAACGGTGTGATTACCGAAGCCATTGCGAAAGCGGCACTGTCTATGTTGGATATTGACGATGCCGGGTTTGATTATTTGGACAGGAAGTTGCTGACGGCTGTTTTAGAGCGTTTTGATGGTGGTCCTGTGGGGTTAGACAATTTAGCCGCGGCTATTGGGGAAGAGCGGGATACCATTGAAGATGTGCTGGAACCTTATTTAATTCAGCAGGGATTCTTACAACGAACACCTCGCGGAAGAATGGCGACCTCAACAACTTATCGCCATTTTGGCATTGAAAAAATGCCTCGAGAAGACTAAAAAATGAAAGGTTTATTCAATCAAATAAGCCTTTTGTTTCGTGAGAAATTACTGTGTTTGTTGCTGTTGTTTCATGCTGTTGAGTTTCGCCATGGCAACATCGCAACTTTTAATTTGCGTAGCTAACTCCATTTCAAGAATTTGTTTTTTACTTTGATTGAGCTTACTACGGATTTTATTGACTTGAGGGTGTGTACCCGGTTGTTTCTCCGCTTCTGCAATCAAATTTTCGGTTTCACTGAATAAATCCTTGCACTGTTGTGGAACGTTCGCAATGGATTTTGCGTTTTTGTCTTTATCCACGTCTGCGGCATTGGCTACATTTGAAACACTTGCAACCATCATTGTCGTGAAAAGTGCGGTAAAAATGTGCGTTATTTTTTGTGTCATATTGAAGCCTTTTTGTTGTTCAAGTTATCTTCAAAGTATAAATCTTGCATGAAGTTATCAGAATCCCCTTGTGATGTCTAGTCTCTTTTTTCGAATCCCCCTCATTTTTATGCAGTTAAAGTGAATAGATGTTGAAATTATGTTAATAGAATATATAATTTGATCCTGATCAATTTAGCCTAAATTACTTATTTTGAGTTGTTTTTGATTTAATTTCAAAAATGTGATCTTTGCGACATATTTCTCTATTCTTTATCCCTATATTTAGTAGTAGAATGTGCCAATCATTTGGGTTGTCTATGTAATCACTGATGTTTATCCAAATTAAGCCGCAGTCATTATAAAGATAATTTTCTTATGCAAATTCAAAACATTTTTGATGTTTATGGGGTGATTACTTAGTAATCATGAATTTAAGGACTTGTAGCTTTTACAAGGAGTCGAGATGTTAGACGTTGTTGAACTCTCAAGATTACAGTTTGCTTTAACGGCGCTGTATCACTTCATTTTTGTACCGCTGACACTAGGATTGTCTTTCGTGCTTGTCATCATGGAAACGACCTATGTCGTAACAGGTAAAGAAGTGTATAAAGATATGACAAAATTTTGGGGTAAGTTATTTGGGATTAACTTTGCCCTAGGGGTAACGACCGGTATCATTATGGAATTCCAATTTGGTACGAACTGGTCTTACTATTCTCACTATGTAGGTGATATTTTTGGTGCGCCGTTGGCGATCGAAGCATTGCTTGCATTCTTCTTAGAATCAACATTTGTGGGTTTATTTTTCTTTGGTTGGGATCGCCTAACAAAAGGGAAACACCTATTGGCAACTTATTGTGTCGCCTTCGGTTCAAACCTTTCTGCGATGTGGATTTTGGTGGCAAACGGTTGGATGCAATCACCGACAGGTTCAGAATTTAATTTTGAAACCGTTCGTATGGAAATGACCAGCTTCTTAGATTTATGGTTGAATCCGGTTGCACAAAGTAAATTCTTACATACCTTATCTGGCGGTTATGTTGCCGGTGCATTCTTTGTGTTGGCAATCAGTTCTTACTATTTGTTGAAAGGTCGTGATCTTGGCTTTGCTAAGCGTTCTTTCTCTATTGCGGCTACCTGGGGATTTATTGCCTCAATTGTCGTGCTAGTGATGGGCGATGAATCCGGTTACGATATTGGTAAAGCGCAACCTGTAAAATTAGCGGCGATGGAAGCTGAATTTGAAACGCATGCTGCGCCAGCGCCATTCCATCCTGTTGCTCTTCCAAATACCGCAGAAATGCGTAATGATTTTGCGATTGAAATTCCATACCTTGGTGGCTTAATTGCTACACGTTCTTTAGATAAAGAAATTACCGGTCTAAAAGAGCTTCAAGCAAAAAATGAAACGCGCGTTCGCAATGGTATTATGGCTTATGATTTGTTTACCCAGTTAAAAGCACAGAAAAAAGCAACAGGTCAGGTTAACCCAGAAACTAAAGCGCAATTTAATGAAGTGAAAGGCGATCTTGGTTTTGGATTGTTGTTAAAACGTTATACCGATAAAGTTGTGGATGCAACGGAAGATCAAATTAAACAAGCAGCACGTGATACCATTCCTAATGTTGGTCCGAACTTCTGGGCGTTCCGTGGAATGTTAGCTGCCGGTGGTTTAATTATCTTATTAACGTTTGGTGCATTTGTGCAAAATTTACGTAGTCGAGTCACTGCATCACCCTTACTCCTTAAAGCATTGTTATGGGGATTACCATTGCCATTCTTAGCCATTGAATTTGGTTGGTTCCTAGCTGAGTATGGTCGTCAACCTTGGGCGATTTATGAAGTATTGCCTGTTGGTGTGTCGGCATCCAATTTAAGTGTGAGTGATCTCTGGTTCTCTATCGGGTTAATTTGTGTGCTTTATTTCTTCTTTATTATTGTTGAAATGTACTTAATGTTTAAATACGCCCGTTTAGGTCCGAGCGCATTAAAAACCGGTAAATACTACTTTGAGCAATCATCTAAATAAGCAGGAGACGAATTATGATTGATTATGAATTTCTACGTATTATTTGGTGGGTGCTAGTCATTGTATTACTCATCGGTTTTTCTGTTACCGATGGTTTTGATATGGGCGTGACCGCACTTTTACCGGTTGCCGGTAAAAAAGAAGTTGAAAAGCGTATTATGATCAACTCTATTGCTCCTCACTGGGATGGTAACCAAGTATGGTTATTAACTGCCGGTGGTGCAATCTTTGCGGCATGGCCGATTGTGTATTCCGTAGCCTTCTCCGGTTTCTATATTGCCTTATTCTTAGTATTGGCGGCATTATTTTTCCGTCCAATTGGCTTTGAATATCGTGCAAAAATTGATAACCCAACATGGCGTGCAGTATGGGATTGGGGTTTGTTTGCCGGCGGTTTTGTACCAGCATTAGTTTTCGGTGTGGCATTTGGTAATTTATTGCAAGGTGTGCCATTTGAATTAAATGAGCTTTCACAAGTGACCTATACAGGTTCGTTCTTTGCGTTATTAAACCCATTTGCACTACTTTGTGGCGTGCTAAGTCTTGCCATGTTAGTGACACACGGCGCAAACTGGTTACAAATGAAAACAACGGCAGAGTTGCGCAATCGTGCAAGAGCCATTACCCAAATTGGCGCATTAGTGACATTAATTACCTTTGTTCTTGCGGGCGTATGGCTTTCCTTTAAAGAAGGTTATGTTGTAACCAGCGTATTGGATCACTTTGCCCCATCTTCTCCAGCCTCCGGCAAAGAAGTGGCGGTTGAAGTTGGTGCATGGTTCAAGAACTTTAACGAGACTCCGGCTTTGTGGATCTTCCCAGCATTGGTTGTTATTGGTGCCTTATTAAATGTGGTTGCCTCTAAAGCAAATCGTTGTGGTTTTGCGTTCTTCTTCTCTGTATTAACCATGGCAGGCGTGATTATTACGGCTGCAGTATCCATGTTCCCATTTGTGATGCCTTCAAGTACTCACCCGGCACAAAGCTTATTAATGTGGGATGCAACATCAAGTGAACTAACCTTAACGTTAATGTTCTATCTCGCATTAGTCTTCGTGAGTATCTCATTGCTTTACACTATTTGGTCATACTACAAAATGTTTGGTCGTTTAGATGAAAGCTTTGTTGAAGACAATAAAAACACCTTATACTAAGGAGAATAATATGTTATATGCAATTTGGGTCATCGGTGTTTTATTCGCGATAGGCGTAAGTGCAAAAATTACAATGAACAAAGAGCGTTCAGGTCAATTTGACGAGTAATGCATGATTAACGCATTGTATCAATTAGCAAATAAGGGTTCGTTACGAACCCTTTCATTTGTTTTAGCACTGGCACTGACGATTTTTTTCTTTTTAAATGTCAATCAATTCTCAACACAGCTAAGAGCGGTTGAATTTTATTATGTTTTGGCAGTGATTTGGGGTGTTGTTATTTTATGGATTCATGGTATCGGTTTTGATATTCGAGCTGCGTTTTGGCGCGCAATTTTTATGCCATGGTTCGGCTATGTTGCAGCAATTATCGCACTGTTTAACAATCTACTCACTGAGAGATAATCCAACGCATATTTTTATGAGTGCTACTTGCTAATCATTTTGTAGCATTTTAAAATAGCCAACTTCTTGCCTTTTGAAGTTTGGTTAGGGATAAGAAAAATTGGAACAAAGTGTTTTTCATTATTCTGCTCGTGTTTATTATGAAGATACGGATGCAGGCGGAGTCGTTTATCATGCACGTTATTTGCATTTTTTAGAGCGTGCTAGAACAGAATATTTAAGAACATTTAATTTTTCTCAACAAGCATTGTTAGCGGAAAATAAAAGTGCCTTTGTCGTTAAATCCATGAATGTGGATTACCGAATTCCGGCAAAATTGGATGATTTATTACATATTGAAACCAGTATTGCGGAAATAAAAGGGGCTTCTCTCATTTTCTCTCAAGCAATTAAACGAGATGAATTAACGTTGTGTCAGGCTACTGTAAAGGTAGCCTATGTTGATCTTGGAAAAATGAAACCTGTTGCGATCCCACAGGTAATCAAGACAATGCTAACTCATCAAATATAAATAAATTATTTTCGGAGCATATAATGACCGCAGAGTTAAACTTTTTAGATTTGTTTCTAAAAGCGAGTATCGTTGTTCAGTTAGTGATTCTGATTCTTATCGCTTTCTCAATCACCTCTTGGGCAATTATTATTCAGCGTAGCCGTGTTTTAACAAAAGCCTTAAGAGAATCCATGGTATTTGAAGAACGCTTTTGGTCGGGCGAGGATTTAAATAAATTATATGAAGGGTTATCTAATCGTCGTGATGGTTTAACCGGTAGTGAACAGATTTTTTATGTTGGTTTTAAAGAGTTTACGCGTTTAAAACAAGCAAACCCAGATGCACCGGAAGCTATCATTAAAGGAAGTACCCGTGCAATGAATTTATCTATGAATCGCGAAATTGAAGATATTGAAACGCGCGTTCCATTCTTGGCAACCGTCGCATCCATTAGTCCATATATCGGTCTTTTTGGTACGGTTTGGGGGATTATGCACGCATTCATGTCATTAAGCGGAGCAAAACAAGCGACATTGCAAATGGTTGCACCAGGAATTGCTGAAGCGTTAATTGCAACAGCAATCGGTTTATTTGCAGCGATTCCGGCTGTTATGGCTTATAACCGTTTAAGTTTACGTGTAAATAAATTAGAGCAAAACTACGGCAATTTTATTGATGAGTTTACAACTATATTACACCGTCAAGTGTTTGGTAAAACGCATCATAATTAATTGTAACGAGTTCTCACCGCATTTTGATAAAGTGCGGTCATTATTTTAGCTGTTTTTAGAATTCTCAGTTTAGAGGGTTGATATGTCTTATCGTCGTCAGCGTCGCGATATCAAATCTGAAATCAATATTGTGCCATTTTTGGATGTGCTTTTAGTATTGGTTTTAATTTTTATGGCTACGGCGCCTATTATTAGTCAAAGTGTAGAAGTTGAATTGCCGGATGCCGTGCAAAGCCAAAATGTGTCTACTGAAGACAAAACACCGGTTATTTTAGAGGTATCGGGTGTGGGGCAGTACGCCATTTCAATTGGTGGTAACCGTACGGAAAATTTAACTGAAGATATGGTTACCCAATTATCAAAACAAGAGTTTGATAAAGATAACAATACGATGTTCTTAGTTGGTGGTGCAAAGGATGTGCCTTATGAAGAGGTGATTAAAGCACTGAATTTACTTCACCTTGCCGGCATTAAATCAGTTGGATTAATGACAAATCCCATTTAATAAATATAGGTAACGAGTGTGCAGAATAAGCGACAAAAAGGCGATGTTAATGCCGTTGTGATTTCGATCATAATGCACTTGGCTTTGTTTGTGTTATTAATTTTGAGCTCGCTCTATCATAACGTTGATATTATGGGCGGCGGAGAAGGTGATGATGGCGAAGTGATTGGCGCAGTCATGGTTGATACCGGTTCTGCCGCACAAGAATGGGGTCGAATTCAACAGCAGAAAAAAGGTCAAGCCGAAAAGCAAAAAAAACAATCTTTAGAAGATAAAAAACAGGAAGAACAAGCGCAAAAACAGGAAGAACAAAAACAACAAGAGGCGTTAAAAGAAGAGCAACAACGCCAAGAAGAAATTGCTCGACAAAAAGCACTAGAACAACAAAAAGAGCAGGAAAAACAAAAATTATTAGCTGAGCAGAAAAAACAGCAGGAAGAAAAAGCCCGTCTGGAAGCGCTTGAAAAACAAAAGCAAGCTGAGGAAGCTAAGGCTAAACAAGCTGCTGAGGCGGCTAAATTAAAAGCAGATGCTGAAGCAAAACGGTTAGCTGCTGCGGCAAAACAAGCTGAAGAAGAGGCAAAAGCGAAGGCTGCAGCTATTGAAAAAGCAAAGCAAGAAGCTAAAGCAAAGGCTGAAGCGGAAGCCAAGGTGAAAGCTGACGCAGAGGCGAAAGCAAAAGCGGATGCGGAAGCTAAGGCAAAAGCTGAGGCGAAAGCAAAAGCCGATGCAGAAGCTAAGGCGAAAGCCGAGGCTAAAGCCGAGGCTAAAGCAAAAGCCGATGCAGAAGCTAAGGCACAAGCTGAGGCTAAAGCAAAAGCGGACGCAGAAGCTAAGGCAAAAGCAGAGGCTAAAGCAAAGGCGGATGCCGAAGCGAAAGCAAAAGCGGAAGCCAAGGCAAAAGCAGATGCAAAAGCAAAGGCAGAGGCTGAAGCTAAGGCGAAAGCCGATGCTCAACGGAAAGCAGATCAAAATGCGCTAGATGATTTCTTTAACGGTGGTGACATCGGTGGAGGTAGCGCAACACGAGGTGGTAATGCAAATAAACAAGGAAGCCTTGGTGCAGGTGCATCAATGGGGGCGGGCGACGGTGGTAAAACCGGCTCGGCCTATGCCGGCATTGTTTACTCTTCGATAAAACCGTATTTTCGTGGTGATAATCGATTTATCGGCAAAGTTTGCGATATTAAAATGGAAATTTCGAGTGATGGAACTATTTTGTCATATGAGAAAAAATCCGGACCAAATGATTTATGTGCTGCAGCATTAAATGCGATTTCACAAGCGAAAAAAATGCGTAGAGCGCCAACACCGGAAGAGTATCAAATGTTTAAGAGTTTTACACTTGGATTTGACCCAAGAAAAGTGCGGTAATTTTTTATTGCGTTTTTAAAACGATAGGAGAACAAATGAAAATTGTTATTCGAATTTTTAGTTTATGTATCATGCTGTTAGGGCTAACATCCGTTGCTCGAGCGGAGGTTCGTATCGTGATTGACGAAGTGATGGATTCTGCTCGTCCAATCGCTGTCGTGCCTTTTAAGTGGAACGGACCGGGCAGTGCCCCGGCGGATATTGCGCAAATCATTTCTGACGATTTGCGCAATAGTGGAAAATTTAATCCTATGCCAGTGGGGAAAATGCCTCAACAACCGACGTCAGCTGCGGAGGTTAATCCTCAACTTTGGTCTGCACAAGGTATTGAAGCGGTTATTGTTGGGCAAGTTACCCCATCCAATGGAGGCTTTGATATTGCGTATCAATTAGTGGATACCATGGGAAGTGCCGGTTCGATTCTTTCACAAAATCAATATACGGTGACACAAAAATGGCTGCGTTATGGTGCTCATACGGTGAGTGATGAGTCCTTTGAAAAATTAACCGGTATTCGTGGCGCATTTAGAACCCGTATTGCGTATGTTGTACAAAAAAATGGGGGCTCTCAGCCTTACGAAGTTCGCGTAGCAGATTATGATGGATTTAATCAATTCATTATTAATAAGAGTTCTCAGCCATTTATGTCTCCGGCATGGTCTCCTGACGGCAAAAAACTTGCCTATGTTTCTTTTGAAAATAAAAAAGCGCAAATTATTTTACAAGATTTAGGATCCATGGCGCGTAAGGTCGTCGCTTCATTCCCTGGACATAATGGGGCGCCGGCATTTTCTCCGGATGGTTCAAGATTAGCTTTTGCGTCTTCAAAAGATGGCGTATTAAATATTTATGTAATAAATTTGGGTAGTGGACAGGTTTCTCAGTTAACCAGTGGTGCCGGCAATAATACCGAACCATCTTGGTCGCCTGATGGCCAATCAATCGTGTTCACCTCCGACAGAGGCGGCTCTCCGCAAGTTTACCGTATGAGTGCAACCGGTGGCGGTGTATCTTTAGTTGGTGGGCGTGGTAGTGGCCAAATCAGTGCAGATGGCAATACGTTGGTGATGGTAGATGGAAGTAATAGCATCGTGAAACAAGATTTGGCATCAGGTAGCTCCGAAGTGCTAAGTTCAACTTTTTTAGATGAAAGTCCGAGTATTTCACCTAATGGTATTATGATTATTTACAGCTCTACCCAAGGCTTGGGAAAGGTGTTACAATTAGTGTCCACAGACGGACGCTTTAAAGCACGTTTACCAGGAAATGATGGACAAGTGAAATTTCCAGCTTGGTCACCATACTTAACTAAATAAACAAGGAGAATTCAATGAATAAATTAACTAAAGCATTGTTAGTTGCTGGTTCTGTAGCTGTATTAGCAGCTTGCGGATCTTCAAATAAAACTGAAAACGGTAACGGTAATGGTAATGGCCAAACTTTTGGTGGCTATTCTGTTCAAGATTTGCAACAACGTTATAACACTGTATATTTCGGTTTTGATAAATACAATATTGAAGGCGAATATGCTCAAATCTTAGATGCTCATGCTGCATACTTGACAGCTACCCCAGCAACAAGTGTTCGTGTTGAAGGTAACACCGATGAACGTGGTACACCAGAATACAACATGGCATTAGGTGAACGTCGTGCACACGCAGTGCAAAGCTTCTTAACCTCTAAAGGTGTTCAAGGTAGCCAAATCTCTACTGTTTCTTACGGTGAAGAAAAACCAGCAGTGTTAGGTCATGACGAAGCTGCTTACTCTAAAAACCGTCGTGCTGTGTTAGCATACTAATTTTTGCAAGACGAATAAAAAAGCCGAGCTTATGCTCGGTTTTTTATTATGGAAGAAAGAATGAAAATTATCTTTCTCTGAGATTAACATGATGCCTTTGAATCTCTGAAAGGCTTATAAGAGAGTGTTTCCTATAATCTGTGTATAACAGTATAAAATGCAGTTTCACTGCACTTTTTAGAGAACTATGGGTTTATCCCAATGGTTTTCGTTGTTTTATCGTATTTTAATCCAGAGTGAGATCCCTCGGATCCGTTAAAATAGATATCTTTGGGTTGAGAGCAAGCCGTGATTGTTAATATGCCGGCAAGTATAAAGAGTAGTTTTTTCATGGGGTACCTAATTTGCTAATGAAAGACGAATTAATTATAACATAGTCTCAACTTATTCGTTTATGGTTTATTATCGGATTTAACATTGTGTATGCATTTTAAAGGCAAGCTAATAAAGAGATTAAAAATTGCATTGAAACATTTTTGCTTTTGCTAGGGATAGTAGAGCAGGTAAGAGTAGGATGATGTTACTTTTAAAAAGTAGCTAGTATTCACAATTCATTTACTTGAATGAAGAACATTTACACAAAAAAACGATACGCTAGGAAATCAATCTGAAAATATTGATTGGTTTGGTGGGTCGTGAAGGATTCGAACCTTCGACCAACGGATTAAAAGTCCGCTGC